>Ga0181538_10000046_pt1 | contig 115275 bp, 112 predicted proteins | sample PEATcosm2014_Bin_40_FD_119773 | JGI IMG/M metagenome (GOLD analysis project Ga0181538, IMG submission 119773) | Peatland microbial communities from MTU Mesocosm Facility, Houghton, MI, USA - PEATcosm2014_Bin23_30_metaG | ecosystem: Environmental > Terrestrial > Soil > Wetlands > Peat | place... | reverse complement strand
TTGTGCTCCAGATGCCGCGACGGTGAGACCAGCAGCGCTCGGCGCGCCGCGCACCACACCGGATAATCGCGAACTCCGCTGCCGATGTAATCGAATCCCTTGAGCCCCCACTCGGCAACCAGGCGGTCCCGCTTGTGCTTGCCCCTCAACGCCGTATGGCCGTCGCTCGCGAGGATCTCATCGAACAATCCGACATCGCGGCCGACCTCGCGGGCCAACTTTTCGTCCGCGGCGGTTGCGAGTATCAACGGGCGGCCGATATTTTTTTGTTCATCTAGAAACGCCAAAAGTTCGTCGTGATGCGGAAGCAAATGCACATCCGGCATTGCAGTCGCGGCCAAGTGGCGCTTGAAGCCGGCCGCGCCCCCGACCCACCAAACGGGCAAGCGGAACAAGCTCAGCGGTTTCGTGCGCGCCATTACGAATATCGATTCGATCAGGGAATCGGTGCGCAGCAGCGTGCCATCGAGGTCCACCGCGATCGGCACGCGATCGAGTGCCGGATGTTCCGGCGGCATTACCGTTTCACCTGCGCCCGTTGTGGTCAAAACAACCACTTCGCCAACTGCAGCGCCCCCTTCCTCCAAGGAAGACGATGCGTGAGCCCGGTTTTTCCCTGATACTCGGAGCGATGTTCGACGTACCAGTCGTAGTTTCGCGCGAGCGCCATACGATTGGAGAATTTTGGATCGAATCCCAACTGCCGTTCGATTCGCTCGATCGACACAAAACTTTCCAGCGCCGCCGTATCATAAATCCATTGGTACAGCGGCGACAGATGCAACGCCTGGAGCACCTTGAGCACGCCGATCACCGGTGTGACGGGTAGTCCGATGACGTGCTTCCCGTGTCCGGCCCGATCGAGCACCGATTGGAAATTGTCGCGCATGCTGCCGAACACCTTTGCGCCCACGTTGAAGGTGTCATTGACCAGTTCCGCGTCCCGCAGGATGCACAGTAAAATGGCATCGCATAAATCCGCGACATCCAGGAGTTGATATCGGTTATTTCCCGAACCCAGCACCGGAAAATTCCTTCCCGAGTAGGCCCAGTCGTACAACAGTTCAAAAACGCCGAGCCGCTCGGGGCCGACAAAGCTCTTGGGACGAAGAATGGGGATGCAAAGCCCTCGCGCTCTCGCTTCGAGGCATAACGCTTCCGCGCTGATTTTTGCTTCGCCATACGGTCCAACACCCTGCAATCGGTCTTGCTCGTAGACCGGATGATGATCGGGGATGCCGTACACGGACGTCGACGAGATGAAGATGAAGCGCCGGACCCTATCGCGCGCCGCGATCTCGAGCAGCATTTGAGTGCCCCCGACATCGGTGGATTGGATCTCCGCCTTGCTCGCCAGCGGCAGAGCCGCCGCGCAATGCACGACGACGTCGACTCCGGCCATCGCGCGCTCGACCGCGCCCCTGTCGCGAATGTCCGCCTGCATGACGTCCACCGTATTTCGGTCCGGATAATCGAAGGGCGCGATATCCATCGACCTGACGCCATATCCATGCGCCAGTAGGTGGCGGCATAGATTAATGCCGAGAAACCCCGCGCCACCGGTAATGAGGACTAGTGGCTGCGGCATGAACGGTACACGCTACTCATCACTCGTAACGTAGCCGCCATTGGCGTGCAACGGTATGCGCGGAAGTATCGCCGCAATACGGGTTTATCCCTGCCGGGACCGCGCGCCGCCGGGCCTTGCGCGGTGGCGTCAGCCGCGCATGCCTAGGGGAATCTAGGTCGCAGTGTCGGCACGATGGCGGCGATCGTCGCTTGCGCCTGCGTATTCAAATTCTTGATTAATCCGAGCACGTCGGATACAACCCCCTCTTTGCTGAGGGCTCCCGCCAAACGACTATCCTGCATGATCTCAAAGATCGATCTCGGCTTGCCGTCGATAAAGACTTGCGTACTGATCAGCCGCGCGCCATGGCTGTAGTCCGCATAGCGCCAGCCGTGAACCGTACTCAAGGATTGAATGGGCTTGCCGTCGGCCGTATGCCAACCATATATGGCGACGCGATCGAGATGGTCTCGTAATCGATTTGTCAGCACCAAATCTTTTTTGTCACCGGCGCTCAATGCCCCCAATGAAACGCCGAGCGCCGCGCGTTGGGCCGCAATCAGATCATTGTGACGCAAGGAATAATCGGTTGAGCGCATCTCGTTACCGGCCGGCAACGGTTGCGGAACGAAATGCACCGCTGCTTGAGCATAAATGGCATCAACCAGTTGCGTGGTGGGCAAGGTAAAACCATATTCCGATGCCGTTGCCAGTGCCGTCGCAAGGCGCATCGGAATCATGAGAAAGTCATCGTCCGAGCCAATCGCGAGATAATCGGGAGCTGCGCAAACGATGATGTCGACTAGCTTTCCATCCAAGAGCGGCGACTGGAGTCGGATCGGTACGAGCTGGCGCAGGAAATTGGGGATGTTGCCTGCGCGCAATTCGCGCCGAATTTGCGTTTCACGTTCCTCGTCGGAAAGTCCACGGATTTGTTCGGCAAATGCTTGCCCGCCGGGCGCATCCTCGGCGCGCGCCGGTATCCCTTGCGTCAACGAATCGCCGCACGGGCCCCGCGGCGCAGCCGCGAGCGCGGTGTTCCCGCCGCCGATTGCGACGGCGATTACGACGGCGATTGCCGCGATCCACAATTTGGTCCGATTGAGCATTGCGTTCCCAAGTGTATATCTAAAGAATATGAGCGCCGCAACATACCCTGCCCCAAAATCGGGGTCCATTTTGCTTTATGGGGTCGGAAATTAGCTTTTTCAAGCCGCGCACGCGATTTATGGCTCCTTAAAAACGGTCAAAATGCAGCCCGCATGCCCTAAATCCCGCTTCCTCGATATCGGATCGCTCCGATGAAAATACTTGTTGCAGCGATTCTCGTGCTGGGCATCTCGAGCCCACTTTTGGCTCAAACGACGACGCAGGTATTCACGACCCCAAAAGGAGCGTTTCAATTCAACTACGATTCGCCGTTAGTGCGCTGCGCGAGGGTGCCCACTAGCGCGGAAGGCGGCAATGAATGGATTCCATTTCCTTCTTGCCAGAATGGTGTTTGCGAGGACCAGGCTTTGCCCTCGGCGAGCACGGCCGCGTGTGTCGCTTACCCTCACGACGAATTCTCCAAAAAAGTGGCGTTTGGTGCCGCTGCGTTTTTCGTCGCCGAAGTGGAAAGCGGCTCGACCGCACCAGTCTGTCTTCAAGCGGATCCTGCCTGGGAGACCGAAAGCAGCGCGAACTCGACGCTCGCCGATGAGCCGTCGGCACAATTTCGCACCGCGGACCATTGGATGATGCATGCTCGCGATTCCGTCATTTATCGTGTGTTCCATCAAGGCAAGTGTTACGAAATCGGGATTCAGCGAGTCCAGGTCAACACGACGGCCTACGACCCCGGAACTTTCGAGGAATTTACGGCGCGAGACGACGCAAGGGTTGAGCATCGCCTGGGCCAAGTACTGCGGTCGTTCCGTTTTCTGAACTAGCGCGATCGCAGATCGCGTGAGAGAAATCCTACGCAAGGCAGAGAGGCCCGCCGACGGCGCGACATGGGCACCCTCGGCACAATGCCGATTCGGAGCATCGACCCAATTCCCTGCGGAGGTCCTGTCATGACTATGGCGAGCGATACTGTATACACCCCGAAAAGAGACTTGCATATCGGGGGCTTAGGCGCGAAATCGGCTGCGGATCCGTCAATTTGGGCCGACGAGGTCTTTTATGATGCCAGCACCCTCGCGCAGAGGGCGCGCGAGGCCGTAGGTAGGGCCGACGAGTTCGTTCGTGCGCGGCCCTGGCATGCGATCGGTATCGCCGCGCTGCTGAGTTTGGCCGCCGGTTTGCTGATCGCTCGGAGGATCTGAGCCATGCGCATCGAACGCGTGCTGACGGTGTCGGGTCGCGAACTACCACCGGATCGCGAACGACCGGATCAGAATCCGTACCAGAATCAAACTCCACGTGATCTGCCGGATCCCGTGCCGCAGGCCGCGGCTTGGCAACGTGCGCTGCGTGTCGTGCGCGGCCGGCTGAATTGAAATGCGGAGGCGCAGGTGAATGAGCTTCTTGAATCGAAACGAGATTTTTCTAATCGGCGCGATTGGCGCAGCCATTTACGTGCTGCACAAGACGCGCAGACCCCCGCGCGATGCGTGGGCGCGTACCGAACAGAACAAGGCGACGGCTCAATGGGACAGCGACGGGGGTTCGCAGCCGACGGAGGGCCGCCGATCCACAATTTGATGCTGAAGCGCTCCTGACTCGCGCGATTCCGTGGGTCCGGTCAGTGCAGCTTTTTTTGGTCGTGGCGTTGTATTGACTTCAGCGCAGCGCGGACGGATCCGCGGCAGCGACTTGGGCGATGCGTTTGAGTTCAAAATCGCGTCTGGCGCGCCTTAGCCCGAGCGTGAACCTTATCGAAAGCCAAATTGACAGGGCGCCAATCAGACCCATGAAAGCGGAAATAAACCAGCCGGATTGACCCCGGTCGACGGCCGCGCTCTCCGCCGGCGCTTCAGCGATGTAGAGCACACGCACCTCTTCCCCCACGTGATGATCGCGTGGGCCGCCGCACGCACTGTCCTTGAACTGCACGACAGTGCCGCTGGTGGTCGTGAATCGAACCAAGGGGCAGTAAGCAGATCCCCGGCGCATCTCGATCTTCAGCAGATCGACGACCGTGCCGGTCGCACTCGAGCCACTGAGGTCCAGGCGTCGCAACGCCGTGATGTCCGATAGGCTGATGGCGACCAGAACGATGCCCAAAATGAGCGGGATCAGCGCGAAATATCCAATGCTTGCCGACGGAGGTTTTTTTTGAGGATCGCCGATCATGATCGTCCCCCCCCCAGAACCTAGGTTGACGCCGCCATCTCGTAATGCACGCCCGGATCGCTTGGCAGTCTAGGCTACGCGTTCAACTGTTCCAAGCCCCGCCCGTTCGTGGCCGGGCCAAATATTCCGATCACCGCGATACCCACGCACATCGCGCCGCCGATGAATATGGCGACGGCCGGCACTCCGCCGGTGGCGAGCAGTTCCCCGATGATGAGTCCTGCGAACGCCGCCGCGAGACGGCTCCAGGAATAGACGAAACCGACGGCGCGCGAGCGAATACGGGTCGGAAACAGCTCTGCTTGATAGCCATGATAGGCGTAGGACATGACGTTCGCCGCAAGCGTAAAGCCGATGCCGATCACGATGAGCAGCAGCGGTGAATTTGCGTAAGCAAATGCGGTCATGAAGACCCCCATGCACGCAAGTCCGGCGATGATCTGCAATTTTCGCTCGATCGCATCCGCAAACAGGCTGCCGAGCAGCGGACCGAAAGGCTGCGCGATCGCGATGATGAACGCGTACTCGAGTCCATGAGTAATGCTGATGCCGCGCGCGATGAGCAGCGTGGGAACCCATGAGTTAAAGCCATAGAAGCCGATGACTTGGGCCGCGTTGAAGACCGACAGCATGATGGTACGGCCGCGATACTTGGGTGCAAAGATATCGGCGAGCTTGGGCGCCCCGCCGGGTTCGAGCGGCGCGGCCTGCGGCACCGGCAGGGAACCCCCATTCTCCATTTCGACTTTGCGCTCGATCGCGCCGACGATTGCATCGGCCTCTTCGATGCGGCCCTGCGAGGCAAGCCAGCGCGGACTCTCCGGTATGCCGGCGCGCAGCGCCCACACGACGATTGCGCCCGCCGAGCCGAACAGCACGACCCATCGCCACCCATCGAGTCCGAACGGCCGCAGCGGGACCAACAGCCATGCCAGCAGGGCTACCACGGGCACGATGCCGAACGAGATGCATTGATTGACGCAAAACGCGCGTCCCCGCTGCGCACGCGGCGTGATCTCGACGATGTAGGTGTCTATGGTGACCAGTTGCACGCCGAAACCGACTCCCGCAAGCAATCGCCAGAAGTTCAACCACTGTCCCGACGTTTGAAACGCCATGATCGCCGTGCAGCTCACGTACCAAAGCAACGACCAGGTGAACACCGGCTTGCGGCCGTAGCGATCCGCCGCCTGGCCAAGCGCTACCACGCCGATCCACAGACCGGCAAACGTCGAAAACACGAATGTGCCGACGCCGGCGACCTCGATGAATTGCAGCGACGCGAAAATTCCCAGCGAATCCGGTGTAAACAAGCCCGATTGCATCATGCCGGGAGCCACATAGGCGGTAAAAAACAAATCATAAAACTCGAACACCGCGCCAAGTGAGATCAGAACGACGATCGTCCAAACGGCGCGTGATGCGGGCAAACGGTCGAGGCGCGCGGCGATCTGCGCCGGTGTCAGCGCGGTCGACTTATCGAGCAATTTCCGTCCAAGCCCGCACGTGCTGCCGCGCATGACCGAGTCCTTCGATGGACAGGTCGAGGACATCGCCCGGCTGTAGGTAGGTCGGCGGTTTCTGGCCGAGGCCGACGCCCGGCGGCGTTCCGGTTGCGATGAGATCGCCTGGAAGCAGCGTCATGAACTCGCTGATGTAGCTGACGAGATGGGCGACGCCGAAGATCATCGTGCGCGTATTGCCCGTTTGGCGGCGCCGGCCATTGACGTCCAAGTGCATATCGAGAGACTGTAAATCGGGGATCTCGTCGCCGGTCACTAGCCAGGGGCCCATGGGGCAAAACGTGTCGCAGCTCTTGCCTTTGGTCCACTGGCCCCAGCGCTCGGTCTGAAAGTGGCGCTCCGAGACATCGTTGACTATGCAATAGCCGGCGACGTATTGCAGCGCGCGTTCCTTCGGGACGTATTGAGCTTTAGTGCCGATAACGACGCCAAGCTCGACTTCCCAGTCGGTATGCGTCGATCCGCGCGGCAGGATGATGTCGTCGTTGGGACCGGTGATCGCCGTAGTCGCCTTCTGAAACAGGATTGGTTCGCCGGGGATCTTTGCATTGGTCTCAGCGGCGTGGTCGGCGTAATTGAGACCGACGCATACGATCTTCGAGATGCCCGTCACGCATGGACCCAATCGCGGCGTGCCGTCCGCTCGCGGCAAGGTCTCGGTGCGCAAAGCCGCCAGGCGCGCGAGACCTGCAGGTGAAATGCCGGTACCATCGATATCCTTGAGGTGTCCCGACAAATCGCGGATGTTGCCCTCGGCATCGAGCAACCCCGGTCTTTCCTGGCCCGCGGGCCCGAATCGCAATAGCTTCATGGATTCATCCTTTGCGTATGGATCGTTTTGCGCGCCTGGGCCCACGCATCGTCACGGCGTCAGCCGATGCCAAGGAACGGCGCGCCCAAGCGGCACATTCCTCCGGGTCCTCGAGAATGTCCGCCGGCAACTCATAGTAGGCCATGCTGACTTGCGGCTTGTCCGGGTAGGGTCGGAACGAATCCATGCCCCGGGATTCGAAGTCAACGCGGTTGTCGGCCCCGGCCTTGAAATACAGCACGTCGCCGGCGATCAATCCAAAAATTACACCGTTGCAATACAATCCAGCGCCGCCGAACATGCGGCGGTGGGTGACGCCCGGAAGAGCGGATAGCTGTTCCAGGACATAATTCAGATAATCGGCGGACACGCCCATGGTGCGCAGCATAAACGATTGCGCCGCCGCCGCCACGGCCGGGGCGCCGGCTCAGCGCAGGGTGCTCAGGCCGGTCGGCGCGCGTACCAGCCAAAACTCAAAATGGTCGCGTAGCAGACCGCCGGAACCACGAGCGCAAATTTGAGGCTCGTGAGATCCGCGAATCGGCCGGTGATCAGCGGCACGATCGCTCCCCCGACAATCGCCATGCAAATGATCCCCGAACCCTCGGCGGTCCGGTCACCGAGCTTTTCGGACGCCAGCGAGAAAATCGTCGGAAACATGATCGAATTGCAGAGGCCGACCGCGAGCAGCGCATACCCCGACACCAACCCCAGGCTGTTCGCGGATATCAATAGCAGCAAGATCGCCGCCGCCGTGACGCAGGCCAGCACTTTGCCCGGGGAGTAGACACGCAGGAAGTAGGTACCGATGAACCGGCCGACCATCGCACCCCCCCAGTAATAGGGCACGTGCTTGCCGGCGTCCTCCGCGGCGACCCCAAGCACGCTCGCCTGCATCAAATAATTGACCATCAGGGAGCCGATCGCGACTTCCGCGCCGACATAGAGAAAGATGCAGAGTGCGCCAAAACCGAAGCGCGGGCGCCCGAGCAAGGCGAAAGCCGCGGCGAAGCTGCCCGGCTCTCCCGGCGCCTCGACCAGGCGCTTGCGCTCGAACCAGACGACGGCGGCCACGATCGCCAAGGCCGCGGCGAGACCCAGATAGGTGTGCTCGACGACGCGCGTTTCCACACCGCGGAACGCGTCGAGCGCGGTGCCCGTAAGCTTGGCGGGATCCACGGTCGCGAGCGAACCCAAAATCAAGATCGATCCGACATATGGAAAAATCGTCGTGCCCAGCGAATTGAACGCTTGCGCGAACGTGAGGCGGCTGTGCGCGGTGGCAGGATTACCGAGCATCGAGATCAGCGGATTCGCGACCACCTGCACCGTCGTGATTCCCGCCGCCAGCACGAACAGCGCGAGCAGGAACATGCCGAACAAGCCGGATGCGGACGCCGGCACGAAGAGCAGGCAGCCGAGTGTCATCGTGACGAGGCCGAGCACGGCCGTGCGCATGTAGCCGAAGCGTTTGACGACCTCGGCGGCCGGCAGCGAGATGATGAAATACGCGGCGAAAAACGCCGACTGCACCAGCATGGCCTCGGCATAGCTCAGCGTGAATAGTGCCTTGAGCTTCGGGATCACGACGTCGTTGAGGCTCGTGATGCCGCCGAAGATGAAGAACAATGCGAATACGAAAATTCGCAAATCATTGCCGCCGGCCGACTGCGTCGGCTCGGACTTTCCAGTCATTAGAGCCATAATTCTTCCGCCCACCCCGTTGGACAAAGTCATTTATAATTACGTGATGCAGACTTCGGCCGGTCGGAATCATACAGGAAGCACGCGATGAGTCGGACGATCTCCTTCGGCAATGTCGGGGTCACTGCCCAGCTACACGCCTTCGTGACCCAGGAGGCTATGCCGGGCACGGGCATCGTCGAGGCGGATTTCTGGCATGGCCTCGCCGCCCTCGTGCGTCGAATGGCACCGCTCAATCATGCGCTGCTGCAGCGTCGTGACGAGCTGCAGGCGCAAATCGATGCCTGGCATCGGGCGCATCCGGGACCCGGATTTGACGCGCCGAGCTATCGCGCGCATCTGCGCGACATCGGCTACACCCAGCCGCAACCGGCGCCGTTCGCGATCGACACGGCCGGCGTCGATCCGGAGATTGCACATATTGCGGGCCCGCAGCTGGTTGTCCCGGTCAACAATGCGCGCTATGCGCTCAACGCTGCCAACGCACGGTGGGGCAGCTTGTACGACGCTCTGTATGGCACCGATGTGATCGCCGCGGAAGGCGCGGAAGCAAAAAGCGATGAATACAACCCGAGGCGCGGCGCGCTGGTCATCGCCTACGTACGCAACTTCCTCGATGATTATTTTCCGTTGCGCGAGGGGTCGCATCGTGATGCGCTCGGCTACCGGCTCGGCGCACGCGGTCTCGAGGTCCTGCTGCCACGCGCCTCGACCTCGAGTTTGCGCTCCGACGATGCATTGGTCGGCTATCGAGGCGAGCCCGATGCGCCGTCGACGCTGCTGCTGGTCCACCACGGGCTACATGTTGAAATTCACATCGACCGCACGCACGCGATCGGCCGCAGCGATGCAGCCGGCATCAGCGACGTCGTAATCGAGTCGGCGATGACCACGATCGAAGATTTCGAGGACTCGGTGGCCGCTGTCGACGTCGAGGAAAAAGTCGCGGTCTACCGCAACTGGCTCGGACTGATGACCGGCACGCTGACGGCCGCCTTCGACAAGGGCGGGCGGCAATTCCTGCGGCGCCTGAATCCCGATCGGCGCTACCGCTCACTCTCCGGCCGCGAGGTAATTCTCCCTGGACGCAGTCTGCTGCTCGCCCGCAACGTCGGCTCCCACATGCTCTCCGATGCGATCACGCTCGACGGACAGCCGATCCCCGAAACGGTGATCGACGCGGCAATCACCGCGCTGATCGCGCTGCACGACCTGCGCGCAACCGGGGAACTGCGCAACTCGCGCAGCGGCTCGGTGTACATCGTCAAGCCGAAGATGCACGGCGCCGAAGAAGTGGCGTTGGCCGATCGCCTGTTCGGCGAAGTCGAGGATTTGCTGGGCCTCGCCCGCTACACCTTGAAGATGGGCATCATGGACGAGGAGCGCCGTACGACCGTCAATCTGGCTGAATGCATCCATGCGGCACGGCACCGCGTCGTATTCATCAACACCGGCTTTCTCGATCGCACCGGCGACGAGATACATACGTCGATGGACGCGGGTGTGATGCCGCGCAAGGCCGATCTGAAGAAGGCGGCTTGGCTCGATGCCTATGAACGGCAAAACGTCGATATCGGCCTTGCCTGCGGTCTGCGCGGCCGCGCTCAAATAGGCAAAGGCATGTGGGCGATGCCGGACCTCATGGCAGAGATGGTCAGGACCAAGATCGCACACCCCAGGGCCGGGGCGAACACCGCTTGGGTGCCCTCGCCGACGGCCGCGACGCTGCATGCGCTGCATTATCACGCCGTGAACGTCGCCGAGGTTCAGGCCACGCTCGTAACCCGTGAGCGCGCTTCGCTCGACGATATTTTGACGCCCTCATTGGTGCGGACGATCGCCTGGAACTCGACCGAGATCGAAACGGAACTCAATAATAACGTGCAAAGCATCCTGGGTTACGTCGTGCGTTGGATCGACTTCGGAATCGGCTGCTCGAAGGTTCCGGATTTTTACAACGTGGCGTTGATGGAAGATCGCGCCACCTTGCGCATTTCCAGTCAGCACGTCGCCAATTGGCTGCATCACGGAATTTGCAGCACCGCGCAAGTCATGGATGCATTGCGGCGGATGGCGCGAGTCGTCGACGAACAGAACCGCGGTGATCCCGCCTACCATCCGATGAGCGGCGAACTCGACGACAACATCGCATTTCGCGCGGCTTGCGATTTGATCTTCGAGGGCCGCATTCAAGCCAACGGCTACACCGAGCGGATCCTGCATGAGCGCCGCAAACAGCGCAAAGCCGCTCGAGCGATCCCTCGCACTTGACTGCGAGGCGTCAGGCAGATCGAACAGGATCCCGGTTGCGTAGAGTCCCGTGTAGCGCCAATGCGATGCTGCCGAGCAATGCCAAGTAGCCGCCCGGCCCAATCGAAATTCTTTGCACGACCAATCCTCCGCCCCTGTGGATCACGTCGTTTGCGAGCCGCATCAAGTCCTTGGTGATGACATCGGCATTGGCGGGCTCGGGGAACAAGGCACTCGACGCCTTGTAATATACAATTCCGCCGGCCACGAGCAGCAATATCAGGGGTGCCCAGTGAGCAACCCAGACTCCACGTTTCGATGTCCACTGCGGCAGCAGCGGCGCCAGCAAGCAGAGCAAGCATAAGGCCCCGAATATTAGGTTCAGCGGCGAGCTGTCGCCGACTCCGAAGAGACTCGCCGGATTGTCGATCACGCTCGCGATTTCGAAGAACCGCAGGCCATGGCGGACCGGTCCCAGAGTCAAGACTAGGGTATCGGTGAAAAACCAACCGATCAGCACGACGAGCATGGATAACATCGCGAACATACCGAGCTGGCCCACGGCGAGCGCGAGTCTCCCGAGCGCCGTCGGCCGCGCCTCTATCGCTTGTATCATTGCCCCACCGTCATTATTGTTTGCAGCCCTAAGCCTAGCGCCAACGCGATGATTTTGGCAGCAAATTTTCGCCATGTTAAGCTCGCGACGCCGAGTTTTTAGGAGAACTCCGATGTACCACGCGCGGCGATTAACCCCATTCTTGATCCCGGTCCTAGTAGCCGCCGGCTGCGCGACGATGGATCAGAAATTCGGTAACGACGATTGGTACCAGAAAACCCAAGCCGCCTCCGCAAAAGCCGCCGACGCCACGGCGGCCGCGGCCTCGAAAGCCGCGGAGGAAGCCAAGGCCGTGGCAGCGGCGGCCTACATCCGCATGCAAAAATATCTGGCGGAACAGGATCTTCTCAAGACTTTTCACGATGCGGGCGAACACGGCGAAAGCGCCGTGTTGGCCGTTTTGCACAAGTCCGGGATCTCCAAGACGCCGGCGACGGCGAAATCGGGCGGCAAGGGCGCACCGGCCCCCGGCGCAACGGCCGGACCGCCGCAATCGCCGCCGCCGCTGCCGACGCTGCCCGAACAATATTCCGGATCCCTACGCTGGCCGCTCGATGCGGGCATCGTCAGTTCGGAGTTCGGCGAGCGCTGGGGGAAGATGCACAAAGGCCTCGACATTGCGGCCGACGTCGGCGAACCCGTTTATGCGATCGCCGACGGCGAAGTCATCTACGCCGGCAGCGGACTGCGCGGCTATGGCAACGTCGTGATACTGCGGCACGATCGGAAAACGAGTTCGCTTTATGCACACAATAGCGAACTCAAGGTCAAACAGGGCGACGAGATAAAGCAAGGAACCGTCATCGCGCTGCTCGGCAGCACCGGCCACTCGACCGGACCTCATGTGCACTTCGAGATACGCGAAGGCGATGCGGCCGTGAGTCCGCGTGATCGCCTGCCGAAATCCAAGTTGGCCCTCGCCATGCCCGCACCCGGCGCGTACGAATAAGTTTATCTGCGCGTCCGCCTCTAGGTCCGGTCGAACAAGCGTTCCAATTCGCGCGGCTGACAACGCCAATATTGTTTGGGTGCCCAGACCTGCGCACCGAGCGCCGCGGCCGCATGCCATGGCCAGCGCGGATCGTAGAGCATGCCGCGCGCCAGCGCGATCGCGTCCGCCTGCCCGTTCGCGAGAATCGATTCGGCTTGCGCCGGCAGCGTGATCAGGCCCACCGCGATCGTCGGGATTCCGACCTCGGCCTTGATCCGCTGCGCGAATGGCACCTGGTAATTGGGCGCCAGCGGGATCGCCTGTGAAGGCGAGATGCCACCGCTCGACACATGGATCGCGGCGCAGCCGCGCGCCTCCAAGGCCCTCGAGAACACCACAGCCTCGTCGATGTCCCACCCATTCGCCATCCAGTCGCTGGCCGAAATACGCATCCACACCGGCGAGCGAGGCGTGAACGCCGAGCGGACCGCATCGAACACTTCGAGCGGGAATCGCATGCGATTCTCGAGGCTGCCGCCATACTCGTCGTCGCGCCGGTTCGCGATCGGCGAGAGGAATTCATGCAGCAGATACCCGTGCGCCCCATGCAGTTCGATTCCATCCAAGCCCAATCGGCCGGCGCGGCGCGCGGCCGCCGCAAACTGCTCGCGCACCCGCGCAAGCCCCGCGCGGTCAAGCGCGAGCGGCGCATCGTCGCCGGGAGTTTGCGGCACGGCGGACGGCGCAACGCCGGTCCACCCGCCGGGCTCGTTCGCGCGAATTTGGCCGCCTCCCTTCCACGGGGATTGCGTCGAGGCCTTGCGCCCCGCGTGCGCGAGCTGCACGGCGACGCGCATCGGGGTATACGCGCGGATGGCATTCAGCACGCGTGCAAGTGCTGCCTCATTCGCGTCGCTGTATAAGCCGAGATCATCGGGTGAGATGCGTGCATCGGCGGCAACCGCGGTTGCCTCGGTGATCAGCAACCCGGCACCGGACAAAGCCAATTGGCCCAAATGAATCAGATGCCAATCGGTTGCGGAGCCCTCTTGGGCCGAATACTGGCACATCGGCGCAATAACGATTCGATTGGGCAGGTCCAGCTCGCCGATTTTCATCGGCGTAAACAATCGACTCATGAGTAACTCTCGGCGGGTGGCGGGCTGCGGTGCCCTTGTTGACGCAATATTGTAGGTGATCGGCGCCGCGAACGCCCCCGCCGCGTGAGGATCCGCGATCAACCTATGCCGCGACATCGGTCTCCCGTGTTTTTATCGCGCCGTGTATCCTTAGCGATTCCCGTGCCGCACACGCACCAGATCGAAGTACCATGAACCCAGCTGATTTATTGATTCCCTCGCTGCGATCCGCGTTCCGATCCGGCCGATTGACCGGGAACGGCCGGATCCCACAACTGCCGGAACGTGCAGACCAGGCTCAAGAGCGCCACGTTTGGATTGCGCGCCTCAGCCGTGCGCAAGTCATGCGCCATGTCGAGGCGCTCGCGGACGCATCGGAGGCGGTATCCCGATGAACACGCCTCGCGCCAGCGGATTCGGCATCGCCGAGCTGCCCAGAATCATCCGCGGCAGCGGCAGCTATCTCTACGATGCGGCGGGCAAGCGCTATATCGATGGCTCCGGCGGACCCGCGGTATTCAGCCTCGGCCATGCGCATCCCGAGGTGAACGCCGCGATCATGCGCCAACTCAATGACATTGCGTACGGATACCGTTATCTATTCACGAGTTCCGCACTCGAGGATTTGAACGCCAAAGTGCTCAAGGTCTGCGGCGGTTACAAAGACATCATTTACAGCAGCAGCGGATCGGAGGCGGTTGAATCGGCGCTGAAGATCGCCCTGCAACATTTCACGGCGCGCGGGCTACCGCGCAAGCGCCATTTCATTGCTCGCGATCGATCCTGGCACGGCAACACCTTGGGCGCACTGTCGGTCTCGGGGTTCATCGACCGTCGCCGCTCGTTCGAGGGAAGCCTGCTCGACGTCTCGTTCGTCTCCGCCGCCAATCGCTATCGGCTGCCGCCGGGCGTATCCGCGGACGCACTCCCGAGGCATCTTGCGGCGGAACTCGAGCGCACGATACTCGCTCGCGGGCCGGAGACGGTCGCCGCATTCATCTTCGAGCCGATTGTCGGAGCCGCGGGCGGCGTCGTGCCGGCGCCGGAGGGCTATGCGAGTGCGATTCAGGCCGTGTGTCGCAAGCACGATGTCTTGCTGATCGCCGACGAAGTCATGTGCGGATCGGGTCGCAGCGGGACCTGGCGCACGCTCGAACACGACGGCATAGTCGCCGACATCATGACGATCGCGAAGGGTCTGGCCGGCGGCTACATCCCACTCGGCGCCACGTTGTGCACCGCCAAGGTCTCCGCGCCCATCTTCAGCGAACACGGTGCATTCCAGACCGGACAGACGTTTACGGGCCACACGGCGGCCTGTGCAGCCGGACTTGCGGTTCAGCAAATCATCGAACGTGACGGACTGCTCGAGCGGGTTCGAACAACAGGGAGCGCCTTCCAGAGCGCCATTCGCGGCGCGCTGTCCCGCTTCGACGAAGTCGGCGACGTCCGCGGCCGCGGATTTTTCATCGGCATCGAGTTCGTGCGCGATCGCAAGACCCAGATGCCGTTCGCGCGCGATCGCGCACTGAGCTTTGACATCGGCCGTCGGGCATTTGCGGACGGATTGATCTGCTACCCATGCTCGGGTAACGTCGACGGGGCCAGCGGCGATACCATCATCATCGCCCCGCCCTACAACGCGAGTGATTTGGAACTCGAGGAAATCTTGAACAAGCTGACCGCGGCCGTGGAGTCGGCATTGAGGAGCGCGGCATGAGCGATCCCATCGTTCGTTTTGAAGAGATCGCAGAAATCAAGGCGCAGCGCTCGCAGCGCGCCGAGACCTATTTCGAATTTCTGCGTGTTCCCGCAATGAGCGCCGGCATCTATGTGCTCGCCGCGGGCAGCCTGGACCGCCAATCGCCGCACCACCAGGATGAGCTGTATTACGTGCTGCGAGGCAAGGCCCGGCTGCGCGCCGCAACCGAAGATCGCTCGGTCCGGGAGGGCAGCCTGATCTTCGTCGCCGCCGAGGTCGAACATCAGTTCTACGACATAGAAGAAGAACTAACCGTGCTGGTGCTGTTTGCGCCGGCGGAACTGGAGTGAACTTGCGCCTATGGCGTCGCGGCGGGCACTGCGGCTGCGACGGACAGGTGTTCGCCTAGAAAGCGCTCGATCTCCTGCAACAGCGTCACCCGATCCTTTTCCTCGCTAAGCGAATGGTCGGCGTCGGTGAGCTCGACGAAGCGATGCACCTTCCCGGCGCGCGTCAATGCCGAATCCATCTCCTCGGATTGCTCGACCGGTGCTTGTGCGTCCATGGTCCCATGTACCATCAGCACCGGCACGCGGAATTCCGCAGTCGCTGATGCCGGCAATGTCGACGGAGCAGCGAAACAAATCCGCATTGCTTTGTGCGCCGAGCAGCGCGACGTAGCCGCCGAAACTCCAACCCACGATACAGATGCGCGTGGGATCGGCGATCCCCTGCTGGACGGCCCGGCGCGCGCCGTCGACGACATCATCGTAGGTCAAGCCGCCCCAGGTATCGCGCGCGATCGGACCGCCGTGCGGCATCACGATCAACGGCAAATTCGTCGCGTTCGGGCTAGGCGGGGCCCAGCGACAGCGCCATATGCGTCGCGGTGTCGAGCACCATGAAACTCGCGGACTCGATGTCGCCGTACGAACGGATGACGTAGATTTTTTCGTCGCGCGTCGAGCTCGCAATCGTGCTGAATTTTCCGGGATTCGCTTTCTGAATCGACGCCATCAGCGCCTTGGCGCCGCATGGTTCGCGGCCGCGGCACACAGCGTCATTGCGATCATCAATCCGGCGCTCTTGTTCAGGATCCGCCTCCCTGCATGCTTCGACTCTGAATTCCGCGCACCCGGATGGGCGCGCGATGACGGCAGCGCGCGGCAACGTCGACGCGCCGCGACGGCGGCATTTCAACTCGAAATAGCGACGTAAGTCCAGGTTCCCCGGCGTCGACTGGACGCCAGGACCGCGACCCTGTACTATCATCGGCTAGCTAATTAGGTCGGTACTCGGTCAGTACCACCTCCTGCTCGCGGTCCGTCCTTGACGCACTTCGTTTGATACTCCCCCTCGCTGCTGACCGCTGCAGAGCCAAAAACGCCCTGTCGTGCGAGTCCAAATCTAAGTTTAAGGATTTTTTATGTCATTTTCCGATCTCGGGCTATTGCCCGAATTGCTGCGTGCTGTTGCCGATAAGGGCTACGACACCGCGTCTCCGATTCAATTGCAAGCCATTCCCGCCGTCTTATCCGGCCGTGACGTGTTGGCCGGTGCGCAAACCGGCACGGGCAAAACCGCAGGTTTCGTGTTGCCGATTCTGCAGCGGCTGAACGCCGATTCGAATCACGGCACGAGCCGATCGCCGCGTGCTCTGGTGCTGACGCCGACCCGTGAATTGGCCGCTCAGGTAGCCGAGAGCGCGCGCAGCTACGGCAAGTATTTGCAATTGCGCACCTTCCAGGTATTCGGCGGAGTCAGCATCAATCCGCAGATCAGCGCCTTGCGAAGCGGCTGCGATATTTTGGTTGCGACTCCCGGTCGCCTTCTCGATCTCGCGCAGCAACGCGCGGTCGATCTGTCGAAGGTCCAGGTACTCGTGCTCGACGAGGCCGATCGCATGCTCGACATGGGCTTCATTCCGGATATTCGCCGCATCATCAAGTTATTGCCGCAACAACGTCAGAATCTGCTGTTTTCCGCCACCTACTCCGACGATATCCGTGGCCTTGCCGAGCGACTGTTGCACAATCCGCTGTCGATTCAGGTGTCGCCGCGTAACGCGGTCATCGAAATCGTCGAACAACGCGCCTATCGCGTCCAGAAAGAACAGAAGCGGCATCTGTTGATCCATTTGATCCAGGAGGGTCAATGGCATCAGGTGCTGGTGTTCACGCGCACCAAGCATGGCGCGAACCGCCTCACGCAACAGTTGGAAGGCGCCGGCATCAAAGCCTTGGCGATCCACGGCAACAAGAGCCAAGCGGCGCGCGTCAAGGCGCTCGATATGTTCAAAAAGGGCCAAATCACCGTGCTGGTCGCCACCGAGGTTGCGGCCCGCGGCCTCGACATCAAGGAGCTGCCGCACGTCGTCAACTACGAGCTGCCGAACATTCCCGAGGACTACGTGCATCGCATCGGCCGCACGGGGCGCGCCGGCGCCGGCGGCGAAGCCGTGTCGCTGGTGTCTTCGGACGAGACGGGATTCTTGCGCGACATCGAACGCGTACTGCGGCGCAGTATTCCGGTATTTCCGACGCCGACTTTCAACATCGTGGAATCGACGCCGGCACCCGCGGCGCGCCCCGCGCAAGGGCAAAGCCGCGGCGGATATCACCAGGGCGCCTCGCGCAGTTCGGGCGGCAGCACGGAGCGGCGTGATTCACGCCGCCCGTCGGCTCACTCATCGAACTCGCGTCATAGCGGTGGGCAGCAGCGCGGCCGCTCGTATTGATGGCGAAATCAGCGTGCGCGCGACGGCGCGCGCACGCTTTTCCTCATAGGGTCGCGACGAACTCTTTGAGGTAGGCCTCGAAGTCCGATCCCAGGCTCGAGTGCTTGAGTGCGTATTCGACGGTGGCCTGAAGGTAGCCCAGCTTGTTGCCGCAGTCATAGCGCTTGCCTTCGAACTCGAACGCGTACACGGGTTGACGCAACATCAAGCGCGCAATGCCGTCGGTCAGCTGAATCTCCCCGCCGGCGCCCGCGCCGATGTGGGCCAATTCGTCGAAAATCGACGCCGACAGCAAATAGCGCCCGACCACGGCCAAATTCGACGGCGCGGCAGCGGGCTTCGGCTTCTCGACGATGTGCGACATCTTGCCGACGCGCGCGGATACCTTGCGCTCGAGCGAGACGATGCCGTATTTATCGGTATCGTGCGACGGAACGTTCTGGACACCGAGCACGCTGCCGCCATGCGCGTGAAACACGTCCACCATTTGCTTGAGGCAGGGCACGGACGCGTCGATCAAGTCGTCGGCGAGGTGCACCATGAACGGCGCATCGCCGACGACCGGGCGCGCACACAATACCGCGTGACCCAGACCCAAGGGTGCCGGCTGGCGAATGTACACGCAGGTGGCCCAACTCGGCAGGATGCCGCGCAGGGCGTCGAGCAACTCGAGCTTGCCCTGCGCCTGCAGCATGGTCTCGAGTTCCACGTTGGTATCGAAATGGTCCTCGATCGCGCGTTTGGAGCTGCCGGTGATGAACACGAGCGTCTCGGCGCCTGCGCTAAGCGCTTCGTCGACCGCATATTGGATCAGCGGCTTGTCGACGATCGGCAGCATCTCCTTCGGACTCGCCTTGGTCGCTGGAAGGAATCTCGTACCGCGTCCGGCGACCGGAAATACTACTGTCTTGACCGGAATTTTCGACATGGATGAATCGTCAGCCTTGGAGTGCAGTCCAAAAAATCGACGCTCAATCGCGGATCGGTTGACCTGCGCCGTCGTTGACGCGCTCGCGCAGGTCTTTGCCCGGCTTGAAATGCGGCACGTGCTTACCCGCCAGCGCTACGGCCTCGCCGGTCTTCGGATTGCGGCCTTGCCGCGGCGGACGGAAATGCAGGGAAAAACTCCCGAATCCCCGAATCTCTATGCGCTCCCCGGTCGCGAGCGCATCGCTCATGATTTCCAGCAACTGCTTGACGGCGAGCTCGACATCCTTCGCCGGCAAATGCTTTTGCTTAGCCGAAATGATCTCAATGAGTTCCGATTTCGTCATTATCGATCCGTGAGAATCACTAATCATAGTGGGCCGCGCATGCGCAGCGGGCCGCCGCTGCGCATACATTTGATTCCTCAGTCCTGACCTGAAATTTGTTCTTTGAGCAGGTCACCGAGACTCGTACCGGTCGGGGAATCCGTCCGGTAATTCTGCATGGCCTCCTGTTCCTCGTGAATGTCCTTCGCTTTGATCGATAGCGAGATGCTGCGGCCCTTGCGATCCACGCCGGTGAATTTCGCCTCGACCTCCTCGCCCACTTTCAGCAGCAGACGGGCGTCTTCGACTCGATCTCGCGACAGCTCCGAAGCCCGCAACTGACCGTCGACGCCGTTGCCGAGATCGATGATCGCGCCCTTTGCGTCCACTTCGCGCACGGTGCCGCGCACGATCGTGCCCTTGGGGTGCTCGGCGATATAGGCCGAGAACGGATCCTTGGCGAGCTGCTTGATTCCCAAACTGATGCGCTCGCGTTCCGGATCGATCGACAGGACCATCGCGTCGACCTGCTGCCCCTTTTGATAGCTGCGCACGGCCTCTTCGCCCGGCATATCCCAGGAGATATCCGACAGATGCACCAAACCGTCGATGCCGCCCGCGAGTCCGATGAAGATCCCGAAATCGGTGATCGACTTGATCTGACCGCCGACCTTGTCGCCGCGATTGTAGTTGTCCGCGAATTCCTTCCACGGATTGGCCTTGCATTGCTTCACGCCGAGGCTGATGCGACGACGCTCCTCGTCGATGTCGAGCACCATGACTTCGACTTCCTGACCGACGTGAACCACCTTGGCCGGGTTGACGTTCTTGTTGGTCCAATCCATCTCGGAGACATGCACGAGGCCTTCCACGCCCTCTTCGATTTCGACGAAGCAGCCGTAATCGGCGATGTTCGTGACCTTGCCGAACAGGCGGGTGTTCGCCGGATAACGGCGCGCGATGTTCTGCCAGGGATCGGAGCCCAACTGCTTCAATCCCAAGGAGACGCGCTGCCGTTCGCGATCGAACTTGAGGATCCGCACGTCGATCTCTTCGCCGACCTTGACGACTTCGGAGGGGTGCTTGACTCGTTTCCACGCCATATCGGTGATGTGCAACAGCCCGTCGATGCCGCCGAGGTCGACGAACGCACCGTAGTCGGTAAGATTCTTGACGACGCCTTTGACGGCTGCGCCTTCCTGCAGATTGTCGAGCAGAGCGGAACGCTCTGCGCTGTATTCTTGTTCAACCACCGCGCGGCGCGAAACCACGACGTTGTTGCGCTTTTGATCGAGCTTGATGACTTTGAATTCGAGCGGCTTGTTTTCCAGATACGACGGATCCCGGACCGGGCGCACGTCGACCAAGGAACCCGGCAGAAACGCGCGTACATTGTCGACTTCGACGGTAAAGCCGCCCTTGACTCGGCCAGTGATGATACCGATCACGATTTCCTGCTTTTCGAATGCCGTTTCCAGACGGGTCCAGGTGCGCGCGCGCTTCGCCTTCTCGCGCGATAGACGCGTCTCGCCGGAGCCGTCCTCGACGCTATCGAGAGCCACTTCGACGGTTTCGCCGACGGCTACCTCGATCTCACCTTTTTCGTTTTTGAATTGGTCCGACGGTATGACCGCTTCGGACTTCAGTCCGACGTTGACGATGACGTAGTCTTGGCCGACTTCGACGATCAAACCATTGAGGATGGTACCGGGGCGTATTCGCTGGCTGGCGATGCTCTGTTCAAACAGTTCCGCAAAACTTTCTGTCATGTTTTCTCTAGTGCGAGCCTATGCTGGCTCGATATATTCCCTCGCACGGGTCCCGTGTGCCTTAGGGGTTGACCAAAAAATACGGCATCCAATCCTTAGAAAGCCGCAACCTAAATCTTAACAATCTGACGCTCGCGGACTATTTCCAGCACGCGCTCCACCACGGCAGCGACGGGCAAGCCCGTCGTATCGAGCAGAACCGCATCGGCGCTTGCGACTAGAGGTGAAACGGCACGCGTCGTATCGCGACGGTCGCGTTCCGCTATCTCCAGCGAAAGGGCGGCAAGGTTAGCAGTAACCCCCTTTTCTTTCAACTGCTTATACCTTCTGACGGCCCGTTCTTCGGCGCTTGCGGTCAGGAAAATCTTGAGCTTCGCCGAGGGGAATACCACGGTCCCCATGTCGCGCCCGTCGGCCACCAGACCGGGCGCAACCGCAAATCGCCGTTGGCGGTCCAAGAGCGCGGCGCGCACGGCAGGCAGGGCGGCGACTTTTGAGGCGTCGTTGCCGGCCGCTTCGCTGCGTATCGCGGCCGTCACGTCCTCCCCGGCAAGCCAAATCCTCTCCTCGCTGGCCTCACTCGACCCAAAATGGATATCCAGGCCCAATGCGAGCTCGGCGAGCCGCTGGGCGTCGCCGAGGTCGATTCCCGCCTGGTGCCCGGCCAGGGCGACCAATCGATAAAGCGCACCACTATCGAGCAGCGCCCAGCCGAGGCGCCGGGCGACCGCACGAGCCACCGTTCCCTTGCCGGAACCCGAGGGGCCGTCGATCGTTATGACAAGTTCAGCGCTCATGCAGGTCGAACCCCACGCCGCGGGCCAGCGCGACGAAGCCAGGGAACGAGGTGGCCACATTGGCGACATCGCGGATGCGGATCGGCCCGGCGGCCCGCAGGCTTGCGATGCTGAAGGACATCGCGACGCGGTGGTCGCCGCAACTGTCGACCTCGCCGCCCCCAAAGGCCGCTCCGGCGCCCCTCCCGGTGATCCGCATACCGTCGGGCAGCACGGTATGTTCGACGCCGAGCGCCTGCAAGCCCGCGCTCATGGCCGCGATGCGGTCGCTCTCCTTGACGCGTAGCTCCTCGGCGCCGGTAACCAGAGTATCGCCGCTCGCGCAGCAGGCGGCGATGAACAAGACCGGAAATTCATCGATGGACAGCGGCACCAGTACCGGCGGGACCTCGATGCCGCGCAGCTGCGAGGCATAAACACGCAAATCGGCGACCGGCTCGGCGCCGCTTCGGCGGGGATCCAGCACTTCGATTTTGCCGCCCATGGCACGCAGGATCTCGAGCAAGCCGATGCGCGACGGGTTCAATCCGACATTGCGGATCAGCAGGCCATCGGCACCGGCTCCGATGAGCCCGGCAACGATAAAAAAAGCGGCCGACGAGAAATCCCCGGGAACCTGCAGATGCTGGCCCTGCAACTGCTGCGGCGGGTGCAGGCTGACGCTCAAATCCTCTACATCGACGCGCACGCCGAAACTCGCGAGCATGCGCTCGCTGTGATCGCGGCAGATCGCCGGTGAAATCACGGTCGTGACGCCGTCGGCGTAAAGGCCGGCGAGCAGGATCGCCGACTTGACTTGGGCGCTCGCGACCGGCATCCGATATTCGATGCCGCGCAAACGGCGGCCGCCCTGGATCCGGACCGGCGGCGTGCCGCCGGTGGTGCGCACGTCGGCGCCCATCTCGCGTAGCGGCTTGGCGACCCGCTCCATCGGGCGCTTCATCAAGGACGCATCGCCAATGAGCTCGGAGTCGAATGCCTGCGCGGCCAACAAGCCCGTGAACAGGCGCATCGCCGTGCCCGCATTGCCCATGTCGAGCGCGTGCTGCGCCGGGCGCAGCCCCCGCAATCCGACACCATGCACGATCACGTGGGTTGCGCTGGGCTGTTCGATCCCGACGCCGAGGGCGCGCATCGCGCCCATGCTCGCGAGACAATCCTCGCTAGGCAGAAATCCGGTCACTTCGCTGCGGCCGGTGGCGATGCCGGACAACATCAGCGACCGGTGCGAGATCGATTTATCTCCGGGCACGGCCAGATCGCCCCCGACGGCGCGCACCGGATTCGCCTCATAGGCGCTCATCAGAGCACCGCGCGCGGATAAGAGCCGAGCACCTTGAAAAGCGAGGCGCGCTTTTCGAGCGCGGCCAGCGCCTCGGCGACCGCCGGGTCGCTGACGTGCCCCTCGATGTCGATGAAGAATACATAGTCCCACTTGCGCTTGCGCGAAGGGCGCGACTCGATCCGTGTCATGTTGACCTGATGCTCCGCGAGCGGCTCCAATAGCCTGAATAAAGCGCCCGCGCCGTCGGTATCTCGCGCCGACACCAGCAGCGTGGTTTTATCGATGCCGCTGGCGCTGAACAGTTTGCGTCCTATGACGAGAAATCGCGTCGTGTTGTCGGGGCGGTCCTCGATATCACTGGCGAGCAAGTGCAGGCCGTAGATTTCGGCGGCCGCGCGGCCCGCGATTGCCGCGGTATCGCGCTCGTCGCGCGCCCGCCGAGCGCCCTCGGCGTTGCTCGATACCGGCACGCGATCCACGTCCGGCAGCTGGTCATCGAGCCAACCGCGGCACTGCGCGAGTGCCTGGGGATGCGCGCAGACGCGCTTGACGGCGGCCAGGCCGGTCATGCGCCCCATCAAATGATGGTTGATGCGCAATTCCACTTCACCGCAAATTTTCAAGCCGGAACCCAAGAACATGTCGAGCGTGTGATTGACCGTGCCTTCGCTGGAATTCTCGATCGGTACGACGCCGAAATCGGCAATGCCGCCCTCGACCTCGTGAAACACCTCGTCGATCGCCGGCAGCGGCAGCGCACGCACCGAGGCGCCGAACTGTTTGAGCACCGCAGCCTGCGTGAAGGTTCCTTCCGGCCCGAGGAATGCGACCTTCAGCGGCTCCTGCTGAGCGAGACAGGCCGACATGATTTCCCGGAACAGGCGCACGACTTCCTCGTCGCGCAGCGGGCCTTCATTGCGCTTCAAGACCTTGCGCAGCACCTGCGCTTCGCGCTCGGGTCGATAGAAGTCCACGGCCTTGCCGCCGGCCGTCTTGGAAATGCCGACGAGCTGCGCAAAGCGCGCGCGCTCGCTGAGCAAGCCCTGAATGCGCGCGTCGATGTCGTCGATGCTTTCGCGTATCGATCCCAGATCGACGCCGCTGGGCTGTGCGCCCGGTTTGGCCTGATCGGCCTTGTCGACTCGTGCCGTTTTTTTCTTCCCTTTGGCCATGGTCATCCTCGAGGATGTTTGCGCTCAAACTCGCGCATGAAGTCGACGAGCGTCTCGACGCCCGCGAGCGGCATCGAGTTGTAGAGGCTCGCGCGCATCCCGCCGACCGCACGATGACCTTTTAGATTCTTCAAGCCGGCGGCTTCGGCTTGTTCCAGGAACACGGAGTCCAAGCTCGGATCGCGCAGCGTGAAGGTCACGTTCATCGTGGATCTCGCGTCCCGGGCGACCGGATTGCGATACAGGTCGGACGCGTCGATCGCCGCATACAGCATCTCGGCCTTGCGGCGATTTCGCTCGCCCATGGCAGCTAGTCCGCCTTGCTTTTTCAGCCATTTGAAGACGAGGCCGGCCATGTACCACGCAAACGTCGGCGGCGTGTTGAGCATCGAGCCTTCGTCGGCAATCTGTTTGTAGTCGAAGACGGTCGGCGTGGCCGGCCGCGACCAACCGACCAAATCCTCGCGCACGATGACGACCACCAAACCGGACGGCGCGATGTTCTTTTGGGCGCCCGCATAGATAAGACCGAATTTCGAGACGTCGAGCGGGCGCGACAAGATATTCGAGGACATGTCGGCGACCAGCGGCACGCGTCCCGTGTCGGGCACATAGCCGAACTCGACCCCTCCGATGGTTTCATTGGGCGTGTAGTGGACGTAAGCGGCGTGATGCTCGAGCCGCAGCGCGGATTGCGGTGGAACCGTCGTGTAATTGCCGCCGGCATCGGCCGCGACGTTGACCGTGCAGTAGCGTCGCGCCTCGAGTATGGCTTTGCGCGACCAATGTCCCGTATCGATGTAATCGACGGTCGAATCCGAGCCGCTCAAATTCAAGGGCACGATGGCGAACTGCGCACTGGCGCCGCCTTGCATGAATAGCACCTTGTAGTTGGTCGGGATGGCGAGCAAATCGCGCAAATCCGCTTCGGCCTCGGCGGCGACGCGCATGAAGGCCTTGCCGCGATGACTGATCTCCATGACCGACATGCCGCTGCCGTGCCAATCGATGAATTCATCGCGCGCCTGCGCCATCACCTCGGTGGGCAGCGCCGCGGGACCCGGGGAAAAATTGAAAACAGGCATGGCGTCCCCGAGCGCTCCCTTAGGGCCGCTAGGGCTCGGAACCCGGACCATCGTCCGCGGCCTCGGCGCCGCCGACCGCGTTGCCCTCGCCGGTGCCGTTGCCCTCGCCGGTGGCGTTGCCCTCGCCGCCCTCGCCGCCTTCGTCGGCAGCCCCGTCCTCGACGACCAGACCGTCGATGCGTTCGAGGCCCGTCAGTTGATCGCCCTCCTCGAGGCGGATCAAGCGCACACCCTGCGTGTTGCGCCCCACGACTGAAATATCCTTAACCGGTGTGCGCACCAAAGCGCCTCCCTGGCTCATGAGCATTATTTCGTCGTCGAGGCTCACTTGCAGCGCACCGACCATGCGTCCGTTGCGGTCCGTCACCTGCAGAGCAATGACGCCCTGGCCGCCGCGGCCGTGTCGAGGAAAGTCTTCGAGCGGCGTGAGTTTGCCGTAGCCGTTTTCCGAAGCGGTCAAGATAAAGCCCTGGTCGGCCACGATGAGCGCATTGACGCGCTGATCGTCGCTGAGGCGAACGCCGCGCACTCCGGCGGCCTCGCGGCCCATCGGGCGCACTTCGTCCTCGACGAACCGAATCGACTTGCCGCCGGTCGTAAACAGCAGGATATCGCGAGTACCGTCAGTGACCGCGGCGCCGACCAGCTTGTCGCCCTCGTCGAGGGCGACTGCGATGATTCCATTGGCGCGCGGGCGCGAAAACAGCGCGAGCGGGGTCTTCTTGACGGTCCCGAAACTCGTCGCCATGAAGACGTACTTGCCTTCCTCGAATTCCTTGATCGCGAGCATCGCGCTGATGCGCTCGCCTTCCTGCAACGGCAGCAGATTGACGATCGGCTTGCCGCGCGCGCCGCGGCTCGCCTGCGGCAATTGGTAGACCTTCATCCAATAGAGCTTTCCGTGGTCCGAAAAACACAGCAGCGTGTCGTGCGTATTGGCGACGAACAGCTTGTCGATGAAATCCTCGTCCTTGACCGTGGTGGCCGCTTTGCCGCGGCCGCCGCGCCGCTGCGCCTGATACGCGGAGACCGGCTGCGCCTTCGCATAGCCGCCGTGCGACAGGGTAACGACGACGTCCTCCGGCGTGATCAAATCCTCGATCGTCAAATCCTCGTGATTGCTGATGATCTCGGTGCGCCGCTTGTCGGCAAAATTGTCGCGGATCATCTCGAGCTCTTGGCGAATGACCGTCATGAGCCGCTCAGGCCGCGCCAGGATGTCGTTCAGATCGCGAATTTGAACCAAGAGCTCCTGGAATTCGCTGACGATCTTGTCCTGCTCGAGGCCGGTCAACCGGTTCAAACGCATTTCCAGAATCGCCTGAGCCTGTATGTCGGTCAGGCGGTAACCGCCCTCGAAGATTCCGAGCGGACTGATCTCGCCTTCGGGCCGCGTGCTGATCGACCCGGCGCGAGCCAGCATCTCGGGTACGGCGCCCGCCCCCCAGGCACGCGACGTCAAGGCGATTTTCGCATCGGCGGGCGAAGCGGAGGCCTTGATCGCGGCAATGATTGCATCGATGTTCGCGAGCGCGATAGCCAATCCCTCGAGGATATGACCGCGCTCGCGCGCCTTGCGCAGTTCAAAAACCGTGCGCCGCGTGACGATTTCGCGCCGGTGCCGCAGAAACGCGTCGAGCATCTCCTTGAGCGACAGCAGGCGCGGCTGCCCGTCGACCAGAGCGACCATGTTGACGCCGAACACCGTTTCCATCGGAGTCTGCGCAAACAGATTGTTCAATAATATTTCGGGCACTTCGCCGCGCTTCAATTCGATGACGACGCGCATGCCGTCCTTGTCCGACTCGTCGCGCAGGCCGTCCGACGCGATGCCGTCGATCAACTTCTCGCGCACCAGATCGGCGATGCGCTCGATCAGCCGCGCTTTGTTGACCTGATACGGCAGCTCCGTGATGATGATCGCCTGGCGATCGGCCTTGCCCACGTCCTCGAAATGCGTGCGCGCCCGCACGTGCAGGCGTCCGCGTCCGGTCTTGTAGGCCGCGACGATTTCCTGTGCGCCGTTGATGAATCCCGCGGTCGGAAAATCGGGCCCGGGCACGATTTGCATGAGCTGCGCCAGCGTGATGTCGGGGTTCTCGATCATACTGATGCAGGCGCTGACGATTTCCCCCAAATTATGCGGCGGTATATTGGTCGCCATGCCGACGGCTATGCCCGAGGAGCCGTTGACCAGCAGGTTCGGAACGCGCGTCGGCAACACCGACGGCTCGCTCTCCGACTCGTCGTAATTGGGAACGAAGTCGACCGTCTCCTTGTCGATGTCCGCGAGCAGCTCCTGCGCGATCTTCGACATGCGCACTTCGGTATAGCGCATCGCCGCCGGTGGATCGCCGTCGACCGAACCGAAATTTCCCTGTCCGTCGACCAGCAAATAGCGCATCGAAAACGGCTGCGCCATGCGCACAATGGCGTCGTAAACGGACGCATCGCCGTGCGGGTGGTATTTGCCGATGACATCGCCAACGACGCGTGCCGACTTCTTATAGGCTTTGTTCCAGTCGTTGCCGAGTTCGCGCATCGCGTACAGCACGCGCCGATGCACGGGCTTCAAGCCATCGCGTACATCGGGCAAGGCGCGTCCGATGATTACGCTCATCGCGTAATCCAAATAGGATTTGCGCATCTCGTCTTCGAGATTGACGGGCAATATTTCGCGAGCGATCTCGGCCATTTGCGAGAGTCCGGTGAGCCTTACTTAGGCTTCTAAAAAGCGGGTTTAAACGAGACGATTCGGGGTCTCAACATCGGACTAATTCTAGCACAGATCCTGCCGGAGCTTTAAGCTTCCCGAAGCGTGAAATCGCTATACTTGACACTTGACCCAACACTTGCCGGATGCTTTCGAGTCGCCCATGGGAAAATTCACGATGTCCGCTTCGCCGCACAATTCAGACCCCGTCGAAATCGCAAAATTCAACGGGGTCGCTCAAAGCTGGTGGGATCCTCACGGGCCATCGAAACCCTTGCACGATCTGAACCCGCTGCGCTTGGCCTACGTCGAGCGCATCGCCGCCGAGGCTGGTAAAGCATTGTCGGCCAGCCGCGTACTGGATGTCGGCTGCGGCGGCGGAATCCTTGCCGAATCCATGGCGCGCGCCGGGGCCTCGGTGCTCGGGATCGATCTCGCGCCCGCGGTTCTGGAGGTTGCCGAACTGCATGCGCTCGGGGCCAAGCTTGACGTGAACTATCGGGCGATCGGCGCCGAGGAACTCGCGCGGGAACAGCCGGGCGCATTCGACATCGTCACCTGCATGGAGATGTTGGAGCACGTGCCCGACCCCGCGGCGAGCCTCGCCGCGCTCGCGGCGCTCGCGGCGCCGAGCGGCCACGTCATCGTATCGACCTTGAACCGCACGGCTCGGGCGTTCCTCGTCGCGATCGTCGGGGCCGAGTACCTCGCCCGCGTACTGCCGCGTGGCACCCACGAATACTTGAAGTTCATTCGCCCTTCGGAGCTCGCGAAGTGGGGGCGCGCCGCGGGCTTGGAACTCAAGGATTTGACCGGCATCACCTACAACCCCCTGACGCGCTCATTTGCGTGCTCGTCGGACCCGTCGGTGAATTATCTGGCCCATTTCCGGCGCATCGAGCCTTAAGCCTTGAGTGCGCCACTGCGTGCCGTGCTGTTCGATTTGGACGGGACGCTGCTCGACACCGCCCCCGACATGTGGAGCGCGATGAACGTCCTGCTCGGCGAGCAGCAGCGCGCGCCGCTGCCCTACTCGGCGGTGCGGCCATGGGTCAGTCACGGCGCCCGCGGCGTGCTCAGCCAAGGCTTTGCGGACGCCGAGCCGGCCGTGTTTGCCGAACTGCAGCGGCGCTTTCTGGAGATCTACCGCGCCGACTTGAGCCGCGGTACGCGCCTCTTTCCCGGCATGGACCGCGTGCTCGACGCGCTTTCCGAGCGCGGCTTGCGCACCGGCATCGTCACCAACAAGGCCGCCTGGTTGACCGAGCCGCTGCTCGAGCAAATGGCGATCCGCGCCCGCTTCGCCTGCGTCGTCAGCGGCGATACGGTCGCGCAGCGCAAGCCGCATCCGCTGCCCTTGCTGCACGCCGCGAGCTTGGCAGGCGTCTCTGCGGCCGAATGCATTTACGTCGGCGATGCCGAGCGCGACGTGCGCGCGGCGCACGCGGCCGGCATGCCGGCATTGGTCGCGCTATACGGCTATCTGGGCACCGATGAGGAGCCGCGCGCCTGGGGAGGCGAAGGCCACCTCGCCGAACCGCTCGAGCTGCTGCCCTGGCTCGACGCGAGCGGCCGCTTGTGAGCTGGACTGCGCCCCTGCTCGACTTCGCGCTCGGCGCCGTCATCGGCGCCGTGATCGGCGCGCTGTTGACACTCTGGTGGCGCTCGCACGCACGCGACCAATTGCAGGCGGTGTTCAGCGAACTCGCCCGCGATACCTTGAAGAGCAATAGCGAGGTGTTTCTGCAGCTCGCCCGCGAACGACTCGATCGGCAGCAGCAAAGCTCCACGCAAGCACTCAAGGAGCGCGAGATCGCGATCGAGTCGCTGATCGGGCCGATCCGTGAAGCCCTCGCCAAGACCGAGGCCCAGGTCAAGGAGATCGAGCGGGATCGCATCGATGCGTTCGCAACGATCAAGAATCAAATGGAACTCGTCGCGAGCGGCCAGCAACTGCTGTCGCGCGAAACCCGCAACCTGGTCACGGCCTTGCGGCGGCCCGACGTGCGCGGCCAATGGGGCGAACTGACCTTGCGGCGCGTCGTCGAACTCTCCGGCATGACTGCGCACGTCGATTTTACCGAGCAGCTCCACAAAGCCGGCGAATCCGGCGCCGTGCGGCCCGACATGGTGGTGCACATGCCGGAGCGGCGCGATATCGTCGTCGACGTCAAGACGCCGCTCGATGCCTACCTATCGGCCGTCGATGCACCGGACGACGAAGAGCGCAAGGCGCAGTTGCGGCGCCACGCGCTGATCGTCGGCGCGCACATACGCGAACTCGCCGCGAAAGAATATTGGTCGCAATTCGAGCGGAGTCCCGACTTCGTCGTGCTGTTTCTGCCGGGCGATCAATTCCTCGCGGCCGCGCTGCAGGAGAATCCCGATCTGATCGACGAGGCGCTGCGTCAGAATGTCATGCTCGCGACTCCGACGAGTCTTGCCGCCCTGCTCAAAGCCGTCGCCTACGGCTGGAAGCAATCGATTTTGGCCGACAATGCCGCCGAGGTACGCAGGCTTGGTGAGGACCTATACAAGCGCCTCGCGGTGTTCGGCGAACATCTCGGCAAACTCGGCAAGACGCTGGCCGGCAGCGTCGACTCGTTCAACAAAGCCGTCGGTTCACTCGAACAACAGGTGATGCCGGCCGCGCGCCGCTTTCCCGAGCTGGGCCTGCGCGTCGGCAAGGAACTGATGCCCATTGAACCGATCGAGAGTCTCGCGCGCATGCCGCGCTCCGCGGACGCCGCAACTGCGGCGGGCGCCGATGAGTCCCAAGTCGATGCATCTTGAGAATTTCACGCCGCGCGCAGGCTTGCTTGCGGGACGCGCGATTTTGATCACCGGCGCGACCGGGGGTCTAGGCCGTGCGCTGAGTTTGGCCTGCGCACGCGCCGGCGCCAGCGTGATCGTCTGTGGCCGCAACGCGGCGAAACTCGACCGGCTCTACGATGAAATCGAGGCGCTTGGAGGCCCGCAGCCGGCGATCGCGGTGCTGGATCTCGCGACCGCGACCGCGGCGGATTACGACAGCCTCGCGCGCACCGTGAGTGCGGAATTCGGCCGGCTCGACGGGCTCATTCATGCCGCGAGCATCCTCGGCGATCGTACGCCGCTCGAGCAATACGACGTGCCGACCTGGTGCAAAGTGCTGCACGTGAATCTCACGGCACCATTCATCTTGACCCAAGTCTTGGTGCCGAGCCTGCGCCTGTCGGCAAATGCCTCGGTGATTTTCGTCAGCAGCGGCGTCGTCAAGAATTCGCGGCCGTTTTGGGGCGCCTACGCGGTGGCGAAGACCGGTCTTGAATCGGTGCGCAGCCTGTTTTCGCTGGAGCTGCAGGACGTGTCGAACATACGCGTCAACAGCGTCAATCCCGGCCGCATGCGCACGCCGATGCGTGCCGCGGCCTATCCCGGTGAGGATCCGAATTCCTTGCCTAGCCCGGATTCCGTGACCGGTGCGTTTCTGTACTTGCTGAGCACCGACAGCCTGGCGGTGCGCGACGGGTATTTCGACGCTCAGTGAGTCGGCGCCGCGCTGAGCGCCGCCGCGTCGGGTTCGCGCGCCTCTTTGGCCGCCTGTATCTCGTTGATCAAGACATTGCGCTCCGGTGCCGTCATCGCGCGCGAATGGCCGCGAGGCAGCTCGCGCGTCAAATGAATCGGTCCGAAGCGCACGCGCATGAGCCGGCTCACGATGATGCCGCGCGCGCCCCACCAATGTCTCACGAGCGCCGACCGCGTCGAGCGCACCGTGACGTTCAACCAATGATTGAAGCCCTCCCCGTACTGCGCCTCGGCACGCAGTATCGTCATCGGCTCGCCCTCGCAGTCGGTGGCGGCGCGAAATTCTTCGACCAGATCGTCGTTGAGCGGTCCGCGCATGCGCAATACGTAATCGATGGTCAAGGCGTGCACACCCTGCGAGACCCGATGGGCCCAGGTACCGTCATCGGTCAGAATCTCCAGACCGCCGTCGACGGGCGGCATGGGTTGAATCGCGAGCCATCGGCCCGACACGCGCGGCAATTGCAGATGTTCCGCCGCACGCGACGTCGCGGCTTTCAAATCGAGCGTTTCCCCCGGCGAGCGGTGAAACAACAACACATGGAGTTCTTTGGCCGCGGGCGCGCGAATGCGCACCGGTCGGCCGTCGAGCGTGATGCGATCGCGCGGCAGCCACTTCGCGCCCAACTCCGGTACCGCGCCGTTGACCTGCAATCGCCCCTCGCGTATCCAGCGCTCCACTTCGCGGCGCGAACCGATGCCCGCGGCGGCCATGACTTTCTGGACGCGATCTGCGCCGGCCGCTTCGTCGGCGGGGACCGCCCGCCGCTTGGCTCGCGCAGAAAGTGGCCTATCGCGCGAGGTCCGCGGCTTAGCGCGCGGTGCGGAGTCTCGGCTGCGCGGCGGACGCGGCGGCATCTGACTTACGACGTTTGCGCGGAGCCGCGCGCGACCAAGCCCTGACTGCGCTCGGCCGTATCCTGAGGCTGGGCCGATTCGTCGTCGGCAGCCTCCTCGTCGTCACCGGCCGCCGGTTCGTCGTCGATCTCCTCGGGGCCCGCCGGCAGCGAGGCCGCGGCCTCGGCAAGCGGCTCGGCGCCCGGCAGAGCCAGCTGAACGCGCAGATCCTCGAGCTCCTTCAGTTGAGCGAGCGTGGGCAAATCATCGAGCCTTTTCAAGCCGAAATAGTCCAGGAACTCGCGCGTCGTGCCGAGCAGTTCGGGGCGGCCGGGAACGTCGCGATGGCCCAAGACGCGTATCCAATTGCGTTCCAGCATGGTCTTGATGATGTGCGGATTGACGGCCACGCCGCGAATCTGTTCGATCTCGCCCCGGGTGATCGGCTGTCGATAGGCGACCAGCGCCAAGGTCTCGAGCAAGGCGCGCGAATACTTGGTCGGACGCTCGACCCAGAGTCTCGAGACCGGTTCGGCTACCGCAGCGCGAATCTGAATGCGATGGCCGCTTGCGACTTCGACCAATTCCAGGCCTCGAGTCTCGTACTCGGCACGCAAGGCGGCGAGCGCCGCCAACACGCCTTCGACGGCCGAGCCGTCGCGTTCATCGAACAAGGACACGAGTTCGTCCACGCTCAAGGGGCGGCCGGCGGCCAGCAGCGCCGCTTCGATGACATTTTTGACGTAGTGTTCGTTCATTGAGGTCTCGCAATTTCTTCGTTGGCGGCGTCTTCTTCGGCCAGCAGCTTCAGACGGCGGGCCGGATTGCCACCGCGTACATGCAAGGGAGCATACGGCTCGGATTGCACGATTTCGATCAAACCTTCACGCATCAGTTCGAGGATCGCGACAAAAGTCACGGTAACCCCCGCCCGGCCCTCCTCGGCCCGAAACAAACGCACGAACTCGACGAACTCCTGCGACGCGAGCGCCGACATCACGTCGGTCATGCGCTGCCGCACCGACAAGGGCTCGCGCTGAACGTGAAGGTGGGCGAACATGTCGCTGCGCGCCAATACCTCTTGAAATGCCGTCAGCATCTCTTGCAGCGTGACCTGCGGCGCAATGCGCGCGACCTTGCGCATGGAGAGCTCCGCGGACGCGATCCAGGTATCGCGCTCCAGCCGCGGGATACGGTCAATTCCCTCGGCGGCTCGCTTGAAGCGTTCGTATTCCTGCAAGCGGCGCACGAGTTCCGCGCGCGGGTCGGCTTCTTCCGAGGTCTCCTCGCCGTGAATGCGCGGCAGCAGCATGCGCGATTTGACCTCCGCGAGCGTCGCGGCCATCAGCAGATATTCGCCCGCGAGCTCGAGCTGCAGCACCTGCATCAATTCGATGTAGCGCATATACTGGCGCGTGATTTCGGCGATTGGAATGTCGAGAATGTCGAGATTCTGCCGCCGGATCAAATAAAGCAGCATATCGAGTGGGCCTTCGAAAGCCTCCAGAAACACTTCGAGCGCTTGCGGCGGAATGTACAGATCGCGCGGCATCTCGGTGATCGGCTGGCCCTCGACGACCGCGAACGGCATCTCGGCCTGGGCCGGCGCAGGCTCGGGCGCAGGCGTCGCGTGGTCGTTTGGCACTAGCGTCAATTCGGGTTTCATCGGTAATTCATCGACATGGATTGGCGCACGACATCCAGGGTATCGCGCGCCGCCTCGCGCGCACGTTCGCAGCCCTGCGCGATGATACCGCGGACGAGTTCCGGATTCTCTTCGAACTCCTGGGCTCGCTTGCGGATCGTCGAAATTTCCTCGACGACCTTTTCGATGAGCGGCATCTTGCATTCCAGGCAGCCGATTCCCGCGCTGCGACAACCCTTCTGCACCCAGGCCTGGGTTTCGGCGCTCGAATAGATCTTGTGCAAATCCCAAACCGGACAGCGATCCGGGTCACCGGGGTCGGTTCGGCGCACGCGCGCCGGATCGGTTTGCATCGTCTTGAGCTTCTTGACGACCGAATCCGTATCCTCACGCAGACCGATCGTATTGCCGTAAGACTTGGACATCTTGCGCCCGTCGAGACCAGGCACCTTGGGCGTCACCGTCAGCAATACTTCCGGCTCGGGCAAGACCGCGATGCCGGTGCCCTCCAGAAATCCGAACAGACGATCGCGGTCCGCGACCGTGAGCCGCGCATTCGATTCGACCAGAGAGCGAGCGCGCGCCAAGGCCTCGGCATCGCCCTTTTCCTGAAACTCCTTGCGCATCGTTCGATATAACGCAGCGTTCCGGGAACCCAGACTCTTGATCGCCTTTTCGACCTTTTGCTCGAACTCCGGCTCCCTGCCATAAATGTGATTGAAGCGGCGTGCAACCTCGCGCGTGATCTCGACGTGCGCCACTTGGTCCTCGCCGACCGGAACATATTGTGACCGGTACAGCAAGATATCCGCGGATTGCAGCAAGGGGTAGCCGAGAAAGCCGTACGTGCTCAAATCGAGATTCGCCAATTGCGTCTGCTGGTCTTTGTACGACGGCACGCGTTCGAGCCATCCCAAGGGCGTGATCATCGACAGCAGCAGATGCAGCTCGGCATGTTCGGGCACTCTGGATTGAATGAACAACGTGGCGACACCGGGATTGAGGCCCGCTGCAAGCCAGTCGACGGCCATCGTCCACACATATTCTTCGAGCTGCGAGGTGTCCTCATAGCCGGTTGTCAACGCATGCCAATCGGCGATGAAGAAATAACATTCGTATTGATATTGCAGTTCGATCCAGTTCTTGAGCGCACCGTGATAGTTGCCCAAATGCAGCAGCCCGGTCGGGCGCATACCGGAAAGCACGCGCCGATTTTGTATCGGTCCGCTCATGCGGACGTCCGTATCAGCGCGCCGATGAGGTGACCGACGAGTCGATAGGCCGGATCGAACAGCCCGCCCAACGGCCCGTAGGCGACCAATACCATGAGCGCCATGACGATGTAGAAGCCGAATGGTTCGACACGCTCCACCTTGGCGCCGAGCTTGGGCGGCAATATACCGGTCAGTACGCGGCCGCCATCGAGCGGCGGAATCGGCAGCAAATTGAACACCGCGAGTATGACGTTGACGATGATGCCGGCGCGCGCCATGAGCGCGATCCAGCCAATGATCGTGGCATTGCCATGCACGCGCACGGCTACGGCCAGCACCACGCACCAGAATCCCGCCATCGCGATATTGGCGGCGGGACCTGCGAGGGCCACGAAGATCATCGCTAATCGCGGGTTGCGCAGCGCGCGAGTGGCCACCGGCACGGGTTTGGCCCAGCCCATCAGAGGACCACCGATCGCCAGCAACAGCCCCGGTATGAGTACGGTGCCTACGGGGTCGAGGTGGCGCAGCGGGTTCAAGCTCAGCCGGCCGAGCAACTCGGCGGTCCGATCTCCGAAGTAGCGAGCCGCCCATCCGTGCGCTACTTCATGCAGGGTGATCGCGAACAGAACCGGAATCGCCCAGATCGAAACCTTGGAAAGAAATTCAGTTAAATCCAATTCTTATACTCATTATTTAAAATACTTCTCATCTACGCGCGGGGGCTCCAGGGCTCATTATACGGTTGCCGAGTCGACAAAGGGGCTTACGTCGCCGCGGCCCACCCGAATGACGCTCGGCCGATCGCCGGAGATATCGATGACGGAGGTGGGCGTGAGGCCGCAATTGCCGCCGTCGAGCACCAGATCGACGCGCCGGCCCAGGGCCTCGTAGATCTCCTTCGCGTCGGTGCGCGGCAACTTCTCGCCCGGCAGCAACAGCGTCGAACTCATGACCGGTTCGCCGAGCTCTTTGAGCAGCATGGCGGTCACCGGATGATCGGGCACTCGCAAACCGATCGTGCCGCGGCGCTCGTGCTTGAGGCGCCGCGGGGTCTCGCGCGACGCCTTGAGTATGAATGTGTAGGGGCCCGGCGTGTAAGCGCGCAGCAGGCGGTACTGCCAATTGTCGACGAGCGCATATTTACCGACCTCGGCAAGATCGCGACACACCAAGGTGAAATCGTGATTTCGATCGACCTCGCGGATGTCGCTGATCCGCTGCAGAGCGTCCTTGTCACCGATGTGACATCCCAAGGCATAGCACGAATCCGTCGGATAGACGATCACACCGCCGCTGCGCAAGACTTGAACCGCCTGGCGTATGTAGCGCTGCTGGGGTGAAACCGGATGTAATTGCAGGTAGATGCTCATGCTGGGTGACGGCTATGATACGCGCATGAATCAGCTGCTCGAATGGTCGCCGTTACTCGCGTTTTTTGTCGTGTTCGAACTCTTCGGCATCTATTGGGCCACCGGCGCCCTCATGGTCGCCTGCGTCGTGGTGCTGATCGTGCACCGGCATAGCGCGGGTAAATACAAGACGGTGCACGTCATAACCGTGGTCGTAGTGCTGGTGCTCGGGACCGCGACATTGCTGCTGCATGACAAGCGCTTCATTCAGTGGAAACCAACCGTGCTGCTCGGCCTGACCGCGCTCGCATTTCTGGGCAGTTCGGTCATCGGCCGGCAGCCGCTGGCGCGGCGCATGCTCGAGGGCGCATTCAGCGAACCGATCGACGTCACCCCCCATGCGTGGATCGTCATCAATACCCTGTGGGTGGCGTGGTTTTCCGCGCTCGCGGTGCTCAACATCTATGTCGCCACGCATTTCGCCGAAAATATATGGGTCAAGTTCAAGGTATTCGGATTGACCATTGCGATGATCGTCTTCATGGTCCCCCAAGTCATTTGGCTCAACGGCAAGCTCAAGCCGGAGCCCGTGAGTCAAGTCTGATGGGCGCGTCGCCGAATCCTACGGGGCGCGAAGCGCGCCTGCGCGCACGGCTCGAGGCAAGCTTCGCGCCGCTCGAGCTCATCATCGAGGACGAAAGCCGCTTGCACGCGGGCCATGCCGGAGCGGCCGGCGGCCTCGGCCATTTTCGCATTCGCATCGTTGCCGAAGCGTTTCGCGGCGTTGCACCGATCGTGCGCCATCGCCGTGTCTACGAGGCGGTTGGCGACCTCCTGGAGACCGAGATCCACGCGCTCAGCATAGAGGCCTTTCCGCCGCCGCGGCACGCGTAAACCGTCGATAATTGCCGCGTTACAGGCTAAACTGCGTCCCCCGGTAGGCATCGGCCAAGTCGGCCGCAGCCGCCTCATCATAGGTTTAGAGGATACAAATGACGCAATTTTCCATGACACCGTGGGCACGTATGTCCGCTGTGGCCGCCGCCGCCCTCGTAATGACGGCTTGCGGCAAGGGACAACCAACCACGGCCACGGCCGCTAAAGTCGAGGACAAGCCGGCGCCGGCAGCCGTCGCGACGGTTGGCACCACCAAGATCTCGCGCGACGACTATGATTTCTTCGTCAAGTCTCTGACTCACGGCAAGACCGCCGACACGCTGAGTGCGGACCAAAAAAACCAGGTCCTCGACATGTTGATCGACACGCAGCTGGCCGCGGACCAGGGCCTGAAGGACGGCGTCGACAAGGATCCGGAAGTCGCCGCTGCGATGCAGGTCACGCGCCTCAGCATTCTCAATGAGGCGGAGAAGAAAAAATACCTCGCGGACAAGCAGCCCACCGAGGAGGAATTGCATGCGGAATACGACAGTGCGGTCGCCGGGTTGGACAAGACCGAGTACCACGCCTTGCATATTTTGGTGAAGGACAAGGACACGGCCGAGCAGTTGATCAAGAAGCTCAAGGGCGGCGCCAAATTCGACGATCTCGCCAAGGCTAACTCGATCGATACGGGCTCCAAAATCAAAGGCGGCGATCTCGGCTGGTTCGCGCCCGCGAGAATGGTCAAGCCATTCGCCGATGCCCTCAAAGGCTTGAAGAAAGGCGAGACCACGACCGAGCCGGTGCAGACTCAGTTCGGCTGGCACATCATCCGGCTCGTCGATACGCGCGATGCACCGCCGCCGCCGTTCGAGCAAGTCAAGGAACAGGTCAAGGGTCGCGTGTTGGAGAAGAAGTGGGAGGCCTACCTCGACGGCTTCAAGAAGACCCAAGTGATCGAAAAGAAACTCTGAGTCGAGTTGCAATGACCGCCATGGCGGGCGGACTCCCGCGAGTCCGCCCGCCGCGTGCCCCAGCCCCTCAGCTTCCCGCCTCGCGGGTGCCGCCAAGATGGCGCGTCGCACCGCCGGCATTTCCCGCTAGAGTTTCAGCAATGCCCGGAATGCGGCTTCGTCGAGCGTCTTGATTCCGAGCGCTTGCGCCTTCGCGAGCTTGGAGCCCGCCTCCTCGCCAACCACGACGTAATCGGTGTTCTTCGAGACGCTGCCCGTGACCTTGCCGCCGCGTGCGACGATCGCCGCTTGGGCCGCATCGCGCGTCAGCGTGGCGAGCGTCCCGGTGAGCACGAAGGTCTGCCCGACCAGATCCCCGCGCTGACCGGCGCTCTGTAGCGGGGCCCAGCGTATCCCGGCCGCGAGCAGGCGGTCGACGAGCGCGATGTTTTCGGCGTCCCGGAAATACTCCGTCACATGCGCGGCGACCACCGGGCCGATGTCCGGCACGCGCTGGATTTCAGCCGGCTCCGCACGCCGCAGCGCCGCCATATCGCCGAAGTGCTGCGCCAGTGCGAGCGCGGTCGCCTCGCCGACGTCGCGTATTCCGAGCGCATACAAAAAGCGCGGCAGCGTCGTGGCCTTGGCCGCATCGATGGCCTTGAGCAACTTCTGCGCCGATTTCTCGCCCATGCGCTCGAGTTCGGCGAATTGGGCCGCAGTCAACGCGAACAAATCGGCCGCCGTTCGCAGCAAACCCGCGTCGACCAATTGCTCGATGAGCTTGTCGCCGAGCCCCTGGATGTCGAGTGCGCGGCGCGAGGCAAAATGCTTGATCTCCTCCTTGCGCTGCGCGGCGCAGCGCCTGCCGCCGGTGCATCGGGCCGCCGCCTGATCGGCTTCGCGCACGACGGGCGAGCCGCACACCGGACAGACCGTCGGCAGAGAAACGAGCTTCGTGTGCGCGGGCCTCCGCTCCGGCAGCACGCGCACGACCTCCGGTATCACGTCGCCCGCGCGGCGTATCACGACGGTATCGCCCACACGCACATCCTTGCGCGTCAACTCGTCCATATTGTGCAAGGTCGCATTGCTGACCGTGACGCCGCCGACGAACGCCGGTTCGAGGCGCGCGACCGGCGTCAGCGTGCCGGTGCGCCCGACCTGAAATTCAATGTTCCGCACCGTCGTCAGCGCCTCTTGCGCCGGGAACTTGTGCGCGATCGCCCATCGCGGCGCACGCGATACGAAGCCTAGTTGCCGCTGCGCCTCGATGTCGTCGACCTTGTAGACGACACCGTCGATTTGGTACGGCAGATGCGAGCGCATTGCGCCGATTTCCCGAAAATAGTCGAGACAACCGTCGATCGATTCGACGACGCGCGCCTGCGGAGAGATCTTCAAGCCCCAGCGCTTGAGTTGCTGCAGCATCGCGCCCTGATGGCTCGGCAATTTGCCGCCCTCGATGTAGCCGATCCCATAAATGAACAGATCGAGCGGTCGCGCCGCCGTGAGACGCGGGTCGAGCTGGCGCAGACTGCCGGCCGCCGCGTTGCGCGGATTGACGAAGACTTTCTCGCCGCGTGCGAGCGCCTCTGCATTGAAGCGCTCGAAACCGGCTATCGGCATGTAGACCTCGCCGCGCACCTCGAGTATCGTCGGGTAACCCTCGCCGCGAAGCTTGAGCGGCAGCGATCTTACGGTCTTGAGATTCGGCGTGATGTCCTCGCCCGTCTCGCCGTCGCCGCGCGTGGCGCCCTGCACGAACACGCCGTGTTCGTAGACGGCGCTGACCGCGAGTCCGTCCATTTTGGGCTCGGCGGAATACTGTATCTTCTGCAACGGCGCCAGCCGCTCGCGGATGCGCCGATCGAAATCCCGCACCTCGTCCTCGCTGAAGGCATTCTCCAAGGACAGCATCGCGATGCGATGATGAACTTCGCCGAAAGCCGCCAACGGCGCGGCTCCGACCCGCATGGACGGAGAGTCCGCGGTGCGCAGTTCCGGAAATTGCGTTTCGATGCCGCGCAGCTCGAGCATGAGCCGATCATATTCGGCGTCGGAGACCTCCGGATCGTCGAGTGCGTGATAGTGGTAATTGTAACGATCCAGCAATTCGCGCAAGTCGCGCGCGCGCGCGGCCGATTGTTCGCGCAATGCTTCTGCAGACGGCTTTTTCACGCAAGCTGCGCTCGAAAGTGGGCCACTTCCTCGCGCAGCGCCGCGGCCCGAGGCGGCGACAGCGGCATGCCCTTCCCGTCCTGGACCATTCCCGTCAAATCTTCGGCGAGACCCTTGGCGGCCGCAAGCATTGCGTCCATGGTTTGCAGCGGATCGACCGGCCCGGGCAACACCGCAAACATGCTGATGCCGCGGAACTCCTGCTCCGCCATTCGCGCGCCGTCGAAAGTTCCCGGCTCGACCAGGCTCGCGACGCAAAACAGGCTGCGCCCGTCGGAGTGATTACGGTGATAGACCTGGTAGCGGCCGTACGCCAATCCCTGTGCCTCGAGCGCCGCCATCAATCGCGTCCCGGGCCAACGCGCATCGCCGACCGCACAAACGCGCAGCGACACGATTTTCTGCAGCTCGCTCGCATTGGAGTTGCGCGGCGGCGGCGTGGCGAAGCGGCCGCTATCGTCGGTCCGCGATCCCGCGGCCGCGACCGGGGCAGATTGCGCGGTCACAATGTCGAGGTGTTCGTCGGCCGGCGGCTCGAAGCCCTGCTCGTGGAAGCCCTGCTCGTGGTCGATCGAGATGTCCACGAACTCTCCGCTCTCTTCGAGCGTCTCGGTTTCGGCCAACATCGGCATGTCCAAAATTGGCACCCGATCGAAGTCCGCGGTCTTGATGCTCAGCGGTTCGAGCGGCGAGACTCCCCACTCACGCTCCGGGGCCGCCTCGTGCAGCGTTGTGGGCGCGGCTGCCGGCTGCAGGTTCGCGCTGCCCGCAGCGAGCGCCGACTCGCGCAACTCCGACGCGCCGCGCGCCTGACGCGATCCGCGAACGCTCCACCACCAGATGCCGCCGAGCAGCAGCAGACAGATTCCCAGCAAAACCAGACGTAGCTCGCCCAACGAGACCAACTCCCTACATTGCCGCCATGCGCACGGCCTCGTCGACGTCCACGGCGACCAGGCGCGACACGCCCGGCTCGTTCATCGTGACGCCGATCAACTGCGAGGCCATTTCCATCGTGCTCTTGTTGTGCGTAATGAAAATGAATTGCACGCTGCGCGACATATCGCGCACGATATCGCAGAACCGGCCGACATTGTTTTCGTCGAGCGGCGCATCGACCTCGTCCAGCAGGCAGAACGGCGCAGGGTTCAAATCGAAAATCGCGAACACCAGAGCGACGGCGGTCAAGGCCTTCTCGCCGCCGGAGAGCTGGCTGATCGTGCTGTTGCGCTTGCCTGGCGGACGCGCCATGACGGAGACGCCGGCGGACGTCGAGTCCTCGCCCTCCAGTTCCAGATACGCGTGCCCGCCGCCGAACAAACGCGGAAATTTCTCCTTGAGCCCGGCGTTGACGCGGTCGAACGTGTCCTGAAAGCGGCTGCGCGTCTCGCGATCGATCTTGCGCATGGCCGATTCCAGCGTCTCCAGGGCATCGGTCAGATCCTTGAATTGGCGATCCAGATATTCCTTGCGCTCGGACTGCTCCTTGAACTCGTCGATTGCTGCGAGATTCACCTGACCGAGCCGCTCGATCTTTGCGGCCGTCTCGCCGAGCTGCGATTCCCAGACCGCTACGGTCGCCTCCGGGCTGAGCGCGGCGATGAGCGCGCTAAACTCGAACCGCGTCGCGGCCAATTGTTCGTCAATATTCTCGCGCCGCACCCGAACCTGTTCTGCGGCCATACGCGCCTCCTCGAGCGCGTGCCGCGCCGCCTCGACACGCTGCTCCACGGCCGCGCGTGCGCCGTCCCGGTCGCGCAGCTGAGCATCGAGTTCATCGGTCGCGATGCGGGCGGCTTGCAACTCGTTTTCGACCCGCGCACGCAGCCCAAGCGCCTGCTCGAGTTGCGTCTGCAAGCCCGTCAGGGGTGCATCGCCATCCGCCAATTGGGCCGCCAAATCGTCGCACCGCAATTCCAGGATCTCGAGCTGGCGTTCGACGCGGGCCACGGTCGTCGTCAACGACGCCAGCGAGGAGCGCCTCGATTCGACCTGCAGCGCGAGATCGCGCGCGGCCTGCTGCGCAGATTGGGCCGCGAGCCGCGCCGCACTGAGCTCGCCGCGCATGCGATCGCGCTGCTGCTCCAGATCCAGGCGCTGCGGCTCCAAGGCCGCCAGCGCATCGATGGCTGTTTGCATCCGGCCGCGCGCGCTGCGCAGATCCGCGTCGGTGCGTTGCAGCTCGGCCTGGACGTCGGCGAGAGCCGTCTCGAGCTGGCTCAATCGCCGCGTATTTTCCTGCGAGCGCGCCAGCGCGGAATCGAAAGCTGCGCGCCGCTCGACGTGCTCGCGGTGCAGGCGATTGACTTCGGTTTGATACCGCTCGCGCTGATCCTCGCGCTCGCGGACCCGTTCGCGCGTCAAATTCAGCTGATGTTCGAACTCCTGGACCTCCTGCGCAAGCCGGCCGGCCTGCGAGCGAATTTCCCGCAATTGTTCCTCGCGTTCGATGACGCCCGAATGCGGATCGCGGTCGCGCGACAGGCGCAGCCAATCAGGTCCCATCCAAATGCCGTCGCGCGTGACCACCGATTCGCCGGCGCGCAAGCTGTGTCGGCGGCCCAGCGCTTCGCCCAAGGTCTCCGCCGCATACACCGACGACAGCAGCGAGCCCAAAACGGTCGCGCCCTGGACCTTGGCCTGCAGCGAAGTCGCAGCGGCGCTGACGGCGGCGAACTCGCCGCTGCTGACGATCGCCAGCTGGCCACCGTCGAAGCTGCCGAGCAGCTCCGCGACGCTGTCCAGGCCGTCGACGCACACGGCCTCCAAATACGAACCTAGAACCGTTTCGACCGCTCGCTCCCAACCGCGATCGACACGTAGCTGTTGCGCGAGGCGCGGCCGCTCGTCGAGCGACTGCGCCTTCAACCATTGCGTGACCTTGCCCGACGCCTTGCCCAGCGCCGCCTGCTGCAGGGCTTCCGTCGACACCTGCGAGCTCAGTGCGCTCTGCCAGCGCGTGCGCAGCTCGTCGAGCGCCTTGCTTTGGTCCCGCTCGCGTTCGCGCGTCTCGGATAATTCGGCAAGAATCTCCTGTAATTCGCCCTGCGCGCGCTGACCGGCATCCGCCGCGAGCGTCGCTTCGTTCGCCAAGCTCTCCAAGGAGCGCGCGGGCTCAATTCCGGCGAGCTCCGCATGCTCGGCGTGCTGGCGCTCCTGCTGCTGCAGGAGCCGGCGTTGCTGATTGTCCAATTGCTCGATGCGCGCGCGTTCGACCTGCGTCTCGCCCTGCCCCAAGGCGACGGCCTTGGCGTGGATATCCCAGCCTTGCTGCCACGCGGCGAGCGCCTGCTCGGCTTTGTCGAGCGCCAGCCTCGAAGCGCTCTCGACCTCATGCGCGCCGTCCAAACCCGGAACCATCGTCGCCAGCTCCGCCGCCAGCGCATCGATCTGACCGCGGTCGCGCGCAATGACCTCGCGCAGCTCCTGTGCCTGGGTGTGCGCGAGATCCAAATCCGCCCGCTGCCGCTGGCGCAGCTCGCGCGTGTATTGAATGCTCTGCTCGATGCGCGTGACCTCGGCGCCGGCCTCGTAATTGCGCGCCTGGATCGCGCTCAGGGTGTCAATTTGGGCGGATTGGTCGGCGCGAATGCGCTCGATCTCGGCCTCCGCTTCGCGCAAATCCGCGATGGCCGCATGCATCGCGATGTCGCATTGGCGGCTAGCCTCGTCCCTGGTTGCGGCCTCGTGCCCCAGATTCTGCAAGCGCAGCGCCAATAATTCCGCATGGAGCTTGCGCTCATCCTCCTTGAGAACCTGATAGCGCCTGGCCGTGGCCGCTTGACGCTGCAGGTGGCGAATTTGCTTTTCGACCTCATCCCGCAAGTCGTTCAAACGATCCAAGTTCTCGCGGGTCGTGCCGATTCGGCTCTCCGTTTCGCGGCGCCGCTCCTTGTAGCGCGAAATACCGGCGGCCTCCTCCAAAAAGGCGCGCAAATCGTCGGGTCGCGCCTCGATGACGCGCGATATCATGCCCTGCTCGATGATCGCGTAGCTGCGCGAGCCCAAGCCGGTGCCGAGGAACAACTGTGTGATGTCCTTGCGGCGCACCTTGGTACCGTTGATGAAATAGTCCGAGGTGCCGTCGCGGCTCACGCTGCGCCGCAGTGCGACCTCGTTGTAGTTTGCATAAGCGCCGCCGATCTTGGCGTCGCTGTTGTCGAAGACCAATTCGACCGAGGCCGCGCCCAGGGGTTTGCGCGCCGCCGAACCATTGAAAATGACGTCCGCCATCGACTCGCCGCGCAGGTGCTTTGCGGAGATTTCGCCCATGACCCAGCGGACGGCGTCGATGATGTTGGATTTTCCGCAACCGTTGGGACCCACGACACCGGTGAGGCTGCTGGGGAAGGTGACCGTGGTTGGATCGACGAAGGACTTGAATCCGGCAATCTTGAGTTTTGTTAAGCGCATTGATCTCTTGAACCTTCGGAAGGACGGCCCCTGCAGGCACTAGCGCGTGGCCGTCGATGAGGCGCGTAGTGTAAAGTAAAGTGATGGCTCAACCCAGCACCAAGCTCGAAACCTTCCCGAATCCGGCGCCGGAACGGGACTACACGATTCGCATGACGATTCCCGAGTTCACGTGCCTGTGCCCAAAGACCGGACAGCCGGATTTCGCGACGCTCAAGCTCGAATACGTGCCCGATCAGCGCTGTGTCGAATTAAAGGCCTTGAAGCTCTATATCTGGTCCTACCGGGATCGCGGCGCCTTCCACGAAGCCGTGACCAATCTCATTTTGCAGGATCTCGTGCAGGCGACGGCACCCCGATTCATGCGCCTCAGCGGAGAATTCAACGTCCGCGGCGGTATTTACACCTCCGTAGTCGTCGAACATCGCCAATCGGGATGGGCTCCGCCGCCGGGGATTAGCCTCGCCTGAGCCCCAATTCCGGCTCGCGATCGTGTTCTTGTTTTCAATCAGGTACTTAAGCTACGCAATAATTTAGGGCACCGCCCTGTACAGGGCATTGCGCGTGGGTATAATCGCGCGCTCTTTCGTTAGGAGGCTTAAGACTCAAATGCCCTCGAAGAAACCGAATAAGTCGGCCAAGAAGCCAGGCAAGGCGACACCAAAGAAAGCCGCTCCGAAACCGGCTGCGCTGAAAAAGGCCGCGCGACCGACGACGAAACCCAATCCGAAGCCCGTTTTACCCAAGGTAGCAGTGAAATCCACCAAGTCAGTTCCAAAGGCGGCGGTTGCGAAACCCGCCGCTCCCGCGGCGCCGAAGCCGACAGTCGTCAAGGCGCCCCCCATCAAAGCGCCGATCCTCAAGCCCGCCCCGGCCAAGCTGCCGCCGGTGGCCAAACCCGCCGTAAGACCGGCCCCGATCAAGTTCGATATCCGTCCGCTCGTCATGCCGCGCGTCGCAACCGGCAGCGACGACGAGGGCGATTTCGAGTCGCCGGCCTCGGCCAGCTTGCTTGCCGGGCCTCGCAACGTAAAACCGTACATTTCGCGCCGCGGCGAACAGTACATGAACAAGGAGCAGCTCGAGCATTTCGCTCGCATCCTGCAGAGCTGGAAGCGCGATTTGATGGTCGAGGTCGACCGTACCGTGCTGCATATGAAGGACGAGGCGGCGAATTTTCCCGATCCGAACGACCGGGCGACCCAGGAAGAGGAATTCAGCCTCGAATTGCGCACGCGCGATCGCGAGCGCAAGCTGATTCGCAAGATCGATGAGGCCTTGAAGCGCATTGAAGACGGCTCCTATGGCTATTGCCTGGAAACCGGCGAGGAAATCGGCATCAAGCGTCTCGAAGCCAGGCCCGTCGCGACGCTTTCGGTGGAAGCTCAAGAGCGGCGCGAACGCCGCGAAAAGCAGTACGGCGACCGCGACGACCGGTACCGCTGAGACGAGCGGCGCGAACGCGGGCGTCGGGGGGGCGCGCGCCGCGAATGCCGGATATGTCGGCCGCTTCGCGCCCTCGCCGACCGGCGATCTGCATCTAGGCTCGCTCTACACGGCGGTCGCCAGCTACCTCGATGCACGCGCCCACGGCGGCCGCTGGCTGCTGCGCGTCGAGGACCTTGATCGGCCGCGCGAGATCCCGGGCTCCACTGACGCCATCCTCGCGACGCTCGAGGCCTTCGGATTCGAATGGGACGGCGCCGTCATCCGCCAAAGCGCGCGTCAAGACGCATACGCCGCGGCACTCGAGCGGTTGCAAGAGCACGGGCTGTTGTTCCAATGCAGTTGCAGTCGCCAGGATCTCGCCGAGGAAGAGCGCTATCCAGGCACCTGCCGCGAGGGGCCGAGACTGGCGGGCGTTGCGACGGGCAGCCGCCTGCGCGTGGAACCGCGGCAAATCCACTTCATCGATCGTATTCAGGGACACTTTCGCCAAGACGTCGCCGCAGCCTGCGGCGACATTCTGCTCAAGCGGCGCGACCGCATTTACGCGTATGTGCTCGCGGTCGTCGTCGATGACGCCGATTCGGGGGTTACGCATGTGCTGCGCGGCGCGGATCTGCTCGACAACACGCCGCGCCAAATCTATCTGCAGCAGGCTCTAGGCCTGCCTACGCCGACCTATGCGCACGTACCCCTGATCACCGAACCGGAGGGCGCCAAACTCGCCAAATCGAAGCGCAGCGTGCGGCTCGACCGAAATACCCCACCGGCGCAACTGCGGCTGGTATTCGACCTGCTGGGGCTCGCGCCGCCGGAGGATCTCGCACGGATGCGCATCGACGCCGCCTGGCGCTGGGGTATCGCCCATTGGGAACTGCGGCGTGTGCCCAAGAGCCTTTGTCTGGCGCTGAGCTTGGATGCGCAATTGCCCGATTGACCCCTCGCTGCGTCGGAAAACGCCGACTTGCCTTGTCGCTGCATTGCGCTATTCTTTGTTACTGGAGTTCAATCAGTTTATTAAGCTGGTCAGGCACGACCCGGTATCCCCCGGCACCGCGCAAACCAACACGAGCGAGGAGCCCCATGAGCGAACCGCGAGTGATCAAGAAATACCCGAATCGGCGTCTATACGACACCGTCGAAAGCCGCTATATCACCTTGGCTGAGATTCAGCGGTTGGTTGTCGAGAAAATAGACTTCGTCGTCGTCGACAAGAAAACCAACGCCGAGATCACGCGCAGCATATTGCTGCAAGTCATTTCGGAACAGGAACATCAAGCCGACCCGATATTGACACAGGAATTCATGATTCAGGTCATCCGCTGTTACGGCAGCACCCTGCAGGCCGTCGTTAGCGCGCACTTGGAACAGAATCTGAAGCATTTCCTGAATCAGCAGCCGCCGATTCGCGAGCGTGCCAAGGCAACCGGAACTGCGGATGCGGGGCAGGCACGCGCCGCCTCGGCACCGCACCGCGAGGAACACGCCGATCAAAAATGAGCGACCGGGCGCGAGGCCCGGTCCTTTCAATGCCCCGAGCTGGCGAGCGGCCGGGACCAAAACGCGCTTTCGGCGCTGATGCGCCTAAGCGGCGTCGACATTGCGCATCGACAAGCGCACGCGCCCTTGGCGGTCGACTTCGAGCACTTTGACGCGCACGACATCGCCTTCCTTGAGCTTGTCGCCGACGCGCTCGACGCGCTCTTCGGATATCTGTGAGATGTGCACAAGACCGTCGCGGCCCGGCAGTATCGTCACGAACGCACCAAAGTCCATCAAGCGGGCGACTTTGCCCTCGTAGATCCGGCCGACTTCGACGTCGGCCGTGATCAATTCAATGCGGCGTTGCGCTTCACGGCCGGCCGCGCCCTGTACCGAGGCGATTTTTACCGTGCCGTCGTTTTCGATATCGATCGAAGTTCCGGTCTCTTCGGTGATCTGGCGGATCACCGCTCCGCCCTTGCCGATGACGTCGCGTATCTTCTCCGGGTCGATCTTCAAGGTGATGATCGTCGGCGCCCATTCCGACATCACGGCGCGCGGCGTCGACAGCACCTTATTCATCTCATGAAGAATATGCAGCCGGCCGTGCTTCGCCTGCTCGAGCGCGACGTGCATGATTTCGCGCGTGATGCTCGTGATCTTGATGTCCATCTGCAGCGCAGTGATGCCGTGCTTCGTGCCGGCCACCTTGAAATCCATGTCGCCGAGATGATCCTCGTCGCCGAGGATATCGGTCAGCACTTTGAAGCGCGCACCTTCTTTGACGAGACCCATCGCGACGCCGGCGACCGGCGCAGTGATCGGCACGCCCGCGTCCATGAGCGCGAGGCTGGTGCCGCACACCGACGCCATCGAGCTCGAACCGTTCGACTCGAGGATCTCGGAAACCACGCGGATCACGTACGGAAATTTTTCCAGGCTGGGCATCACGGCCTTGACGCCGCGCTTCGCCAAATTGCCGTGGCCGATTTCGCGGCGCTTCGGCGAACCCATCATTCCGGTCTCGCCGACGCTGAACGGCGGAAAGTTGTAGTGCAGCATGAACGGCTCTTTGCGCTCGCCGGTCAGGCCATCGATGATCTGCGCATCGCGCCCCGTGCCCAAGGTCGTCACGACCAAGGCTTGAGTTTCGCCGCGCGTGAACAACGCGGATCCATGCGTGCGCGCCAACACGCCGGTGCGAATGTTGATTGCGCGAACCGTCTTGGTGTCGCGCCCATCGATACGCGGATGGCCGTCGAGAATGCGCTCGCGCACCAGCCGGTATTCGAGATTGAAGAATTCGGTCGCAACCTGTTCCGGCGTGAATTTCAGCGCATCGCCGCTCGTCAAGGCCTCGAGCACCGCATTCTTGATCTCGCCGATCCGCGTGTGCCGCTGCTGCTTTTCCGTCAGCGCGTAAGCCTCCGCGAGACTCTTCTCGGCGAGCGCCGCCACCGCCGCTTTCAGCGCGACGTTCGCGTCCGGGGCCACCCACGACCATTTCGGTTTGCCCGCTTCGGCCGCGAGTTCGTTGATCGCCTTGATCGCGATCTGCATCTGTTCGTGGCCAAAGACGACCGCGCCGAGCATGATCTCTTCGTTGAGGCCGTCCGCTTCCGACTCGACCATCAGCACGCCTTCGTGGGTGCCGGCGACGACGAGGTCCAACTGCGATTCGACGAGCTGCGTCGCCGTGGGATTGAGGACGTACTGGCCGCCGATGTAGCCGACGCGCGCGGCTCCGATGGGACCGAGGAACGGCAATCCGGATATCGCCAGCGCGGCGGATGCGCCCAGCAACGAAGCGATATCGGGATCCACTTCCGCATTGACCGAGAGAACCGATGCCACGACCTGGACTTCGTTGATGAAGCCTTCCGGAAACAGCGGCCGGATCGGCCGATCAATGAGCCGCGAGGTCAATGTCTCCTTTTCCGTCGGGCGTCCCTCGCGCTTGAAGAAGCCACCCGGAATACGGCCCGCCGCGTAGGTCTTTTCCTGATAATTGACGGTCAGCGGAAAAAAATCCCGCCCCGGCACGGCTTTCTTGTGTGCCACGGCCGTCACGAGGACGACCGTTTCGTTCATGGTGACGAGTACCGCACCGTCGGCTTGACGTGCCAATTCGCCCGTCTCGATGGTGACCGTGTGATCCCCATATTGAAAACTTTTCTTGGTAGCGCTCACGTAGGCTTTCCCTTTATTGTCGGTAATGTGTAGTTGCACAGGACGGGTCACGTCCTGCGTCAGCGCCTATTAGCGGCGTAGCCCTAAGCGCTCGACCAGCTGCGTGTACGCATCCGGCGTTGTGCTCTTCAAATAGTCGAGCAGCTTGCGCCGCTGATTGACCATCTTGAGCAAGCCGCGACGCGACGCATGATCGGCTTTGTGCGCAGTGAAGTGCTGGCTCAAGCCGTTGATGCGCTCGGACAACAGGGCAATTTGAACTTCGGGGGAACCGGTGTCTTGCGCGCTGCGCTGAAATTTACCGACGACGCCCGTCTTTTCTTCGCGAGTGAGTGGCATTGAAATCAATCCTCAATCAATAACTTAGACCTTTTAGGAAGCCGCGCATTGTACGCGTCGCGGCAGTTGCTCTCAAGCACGATTCGCAGCCGCCGAAATAAGCCGCAAAGGCACCAGTCGGCCCGCCGCCTGGACCTCCCCGAGGCCCAGAAATCCTAGGCCCGCGGCGTAGATACGCACGGTTCCCGGCAAACACCCCGGAACCTCGACGCTCTGGCCTTGCCGAAATGCTGCGACGCCGCCCGACGGCAGGTCGAATCGACGCCAGTCGCCGAGCGCCGCGTCGACCGGCAGCAGCAATTGCCGACGCTGCGCCGGACTCAGCGCCTCCAAGGCATCGAACCCCCACAGCGTCTCGGCGCCGAAGGGCGCGACCCCGACTCGTCGTAGCGCAACCAAATGCGCGATAGTACCGAGACGCGCCGCGATATCCTCCGCCAATACCCGAATATAGGCGCCCTTCGAACAGCGCACCTCGAAGTGGATGTCGGGCGCGCGCCATTCGAGCAACGTCATCGCGTGGATCGAGATTTGACGCGCCGCACGCTCGCGCGTGATGCCCGCGCGCGCATACTCGTAGAGCGGCTTGCCTTCCTGCTTCAGCGCCGAGTGCATCGGCGGCACCTGTGCGTAATCGCGCGGAAAATCCGCGAGTGCGGCTTCGATCCGGCTCGCCGAAAACGGCGGCAGCTCGCGTGTTTCGATGACTGCCGACTCCAGATCCGCGCTCGAGGTTCGCTCGCCCAGCCGCGCGGTGACCCTATAGGTCTTGTCGGCGTCGAGCATCTGCGCACCGAATTTGGTCGCCTCGCCGAAGCAGATCGGCAAAAGCCCCGACGCCAACGGATCCAAGGATCCCGTGTGTCCTGCTTTGCGCGCCTCGAACAAATATTTGACGCGCGCGACCGCGCCCGCGGAGCTCATTCCCAACGGCTTGTCGAGCAGCAAAATCCCGTGAATATCGGCCGGCATTATTCCGCTTCGTCCGCCGCATCGACGTCTCTTGCGCCGGCGTCTTTTGCGCCGGCGTCCCCGGGCGCGCTCGGGCCCGAGGACTTATTGGCCGCATCGATCAATTGCGCCAAGCGCACGCCGTGTTCGATCGACGTATCGAGCTCGAAACTCAAGGTCGGGGTATAGCGGATCATGAGCGCGCGCGAAAGCGCGTTGCGCAAGAATCCCGCCGCACTCTCCAATCCGCGCTGCACCTGCGGGTTCGGCCCATCGCGGCCGAAAATGAGGTAGAACACTTTGGCGGTGCGCAGATCGCCCGTAACGTCGACGGCGGTGATCGTGACATTGCCGATCCGCGAATCCTTGACCCCGCGGCGCAGGATCTCGGTGAGTTCGCGCTGGATCTGCTCACCGAGCCGCCGAGCGCGCGGATTGTCGCGTGGCATGTCGACATCAGGCTGCGCCGCACGCTAGAGCGTGCGCGCAACCTCGACCCGCGAGTAACACTCGATCTGGTCGCCCTCTTGCACGTCGTTGTAGTTCTTGACGCCGATGCCGCATTCGGTGCCGGCGCGAACCTCGTTGACGTCGTCCTTGAATCGCTTCAGCGACTCCAAGGCACCCTCGAATATGACGACGTTATTGCGCAGCACGCGAATCGGAAAATTCCGCCGCACGTAGCCGTCGACGACCATACAGCCGGCAACCGTGCCGAACTTGCTCGATCGGAATACGCTGCGAACCGCTGCGAGGCCGACGATTTGCTCCTTGACCTCCGGAGCCAGCATGCCGGTCAGCACTGCGCGGATGTCGTCGATCGCCTCGTAAATGATGCTGTAGTAGCGAACGTCGACCCCGTGCTCCTTGATCGCCGCGCGCGCCGCGGCATCGCCGCGCACGTTGAATGCGATGATCCGCGCCTTGGACGCCGCCGCCAGCGTGACGTCGGATTCCGTGAGACCGCCCACCCCGCTCGCCACCACGTTGACCGCAACTTCGCCGGTCGACAGACCATTCAGCGAATCCCGCAATGCCTCGACGCTGCCTTGAACGTCGGCCTTGACCAGCAGCTGAACCACATTCGGCTTGTTCTCGCCCATATTGGAGAACACGTCCTGCATGTTGGCGCTCTGTTTCGCGAGCTTGACGTCGCGAAGTTTGGCTTGCCGATGCATCGCGACTTCGCGCGCTTTGCGCTCGCTCTCGACGACCAACATCTCGTCGCCGGCATTCGGCGCGCCGGACAGGCCCAGCACGACGACGGGGGTCGAAGGACCTGCCGACTCCACCGGCCGGCCCGCCTCGTCGAACAGTGCGCGCACGCGCCCGAATTCTTGACCCAGCAAAATCGCATCGCCCAATTTGAGCACGCCGCGCAGCACCAACACCGTGGCCACCGCACCGCGGCCCTTCTCGAGACTCGACTCGATGACGAACCCGGCGGCGAAACCTCCGGTCGGCGCCTTCAATTCGAGCACTTCGGCCTGCAGCAGTATGCTGTCGATCAGCTGATCGACGCCCTGACCGGTGCGCGCAGAGACAGGCACGAAAATATTCTGACCGCCCCACTCCTCGGGGATCACGCCGTATTTCGTGAGCTCCTGTTTGACCCGTTCCGGATCCGCTTCCGGCTTATCCATCTTGTTGAGCGCGACCACGATCGGCACCTTCGCCGCCTGCGCGTGCTGCAGCGCCTCGATGGTCTGCGGCATGACGCCGTCGTCGGCCGCCACGACCAGAATCACGATATCGGTGACCTGCGCGCCGCGCGCGCGCATCGCGGTAAACGCGGCGTGGCCCGGGGTGTCGAGGAACGTCACCATGCCCTTCGCCGTTTCCACATGATAGGCGCCGATGTGCTGAGTGATGCCGCCCGCCTCGCCCGCCGCCACTTTCGTGCGGCGAATGTAATCGAGCAGCGAGGTTTTACCGTGATCGACGTGTCCCATGACGGTAACGATCGGCGGACGCGGCAGGACCTCGAGCGAGCTGTCCTCGGCTCCCTGCAGGTCGTCCTCGATGATGTTTTCCTTGCGCAGCACGGGCGTGTGGCCCATCTCCTCGACGACCAAAACGGCGGTGTCCTGCTCGATCATCTGATTGATCGTCGCCATCACACCCATGTTCATCATGACCTTGATGACTTCGGTGGCCTTGACCGCCATCTTTTGCGCGAGTTCGGCGACCGTCATGGCCTCGCCGATCGGGACCTCGCGCACGACGCGTTCGGTCGGACGCTCGAAGCCGTGCTTGGCGTCGCTCTCGCTGACCGAGCGGCGGCGTCCGTCGCGGGATTTCTTCTTCTTGTGGCGCGAACTGACGTCGCCGACGATGTGCAGCTCCTGCCGGCCGTAACGAGTGGCCTTGTCGTCGACGATCTCGCGCGCCGCCTTTACCGGCTTCGCGGCAGCGGCTTTGCGCTCGCGCTCCACCAGTTCGCGCGCCTGCACCTCCGCTTGGCGCCGGGCTTCTTCCTCGGCGGTGCGTTTGCGCACCTCTTCGTCGCTGCGGCGGCGGTTCTCCTCCTCCTCACGCTCGCGATCCAGACGTTCGCGCTCGCGCCGCTCGTTCTCCGCGCGTTCCAGAGCGGCCTTGGCCTGCTCTTCGGTCTCGCGCAGACGGTCGATTTCCTCCTGCTGATGACGCGCTTGGTCCTCGAGCACCTCGCGTTTGATGTAGGTGCGTTTACTGCGTACCTCGACGTTGACCGTGCGCGCCCGGCCCTGAGGGCTCGCGAGCTTCAGCTCCGACTGCGACTTGCGGCGCAAAGTGATCTTGCGCGGCGCTGCATCCGCGTGCGATTCGTCATGACCGTGGCTGCGGCGCAGATGGGTCAGCAGTTCGTGCTTCGCCTCTTCGCTGATCATGTCCTGAGCGCTGTCGACCTTGATACCCGCTTGATCGAGCTGCTGCAGCAACCGGTCCACGGGGACCTTCAGCACCTCCGCGAATTGAGCGACCGTTACATCTGCCATACTGATGCTCCTAAGCCTTCGCTTCTTCCGCGAACCAGTGCTTGCGGGCTTCCATTATTAATTCACCGGCTTGCTTCTCGTCGGTACCGCCGATTTCGATGAGCTCGTCGACCGACAGATCCGCGAGATCCTCGCGCGTGCGCACGCCCTTGCCGGCCAAGGTCCTCGCCAAGGGCTCGCCCGTCAGTTCGATGAGATCCGCGCTCGGCTCGCCGCCGGCGGCCGACTCTTCGGTCGCGATGGCTTGCGTCAACAGCACGTCACGAGCGCGCGTACGCAGCTCCTTGACGATTTCCTCGTCGAATTCCTCGATGCCGTTCAGCTCGCTCGCCGGCACATAGGCGATTTCCTCGATCGTCGAGAAGCCTTCCTGCACCAATATGCTCGCCACGTCGGCGTCGACATCCAATTGCTTCATGAACGTCTCGCGCAGCGCCGAGGACTCGGTCTCGCTCTTTGCCTCGGCCTGCGATTCGCTCATGACATTGAGCTCCCAACCGGTCAATTCGCTCGCCAGCCGGATGTTTTGGCCGCCGCGGCCGATGGCCTGCGACAGCTTGTCCTCGGAAACCGCGATGTCCATCGAATGCGAGTCCTCGTCGACGACGATCGACGTCACTTCGGCGGGCGCCATCGCATTGATGACGAACTGCGCGCTGTTCTCGTCGAACGGAATGATGTCGACGCGCTCGCCCGCGATCTCGTTCGATACCGCCTGGACGCGCGAGCCGCGCATGCCGACGCACGCCCCTACGGGGTCGACCCGCGGATCGTTGCTGCGCACGGCGATCTTGGCGCGCACGCCCGCATCCCGCGCCGCCGCCAGAATATTGATGAGTCCTTGACCCACTTCCGGCACTTCGAGCTTGAACAGCTCGATCAAGAATTCGGGCGCCGTGCGCGACAAAAACAGTTGCGGGCCGCGTGGCTCCGAGCGAACTTCCTTCAGATAGGCCTTGATGCGATCCTGCGAACGCACCGGTTCACGCGGGATCAGCTCTTCACGCGGTATGTAGCCTTCCGCGTTCGCGCCGAGATCGACGAATACGCCGTTACGATCGACGCGCTTGACGATGCCGCTGACCAGCGTACCGGCCCGATCCTTATAGGCGTCGACGACCTGCGCCCGCTCCGCCTCGCGCACCTTCTGCACGATGACCTGCTTCGCGGTCTGAGCGAGAATCCGCCCGAACGGCACGGATTCCATCGGCTCCTCGACAAAGCCGCCCGGTTCGACGTCTTTGTCGATGTCGCGCGCATCGTCCAAGCGCAGCTCGCGCTCGGGAACCTCGAGTTCGTTGGACTCGTCGGCGAAAACTTTCCAGCGGCGGAACGTGTCGTAACCACCGGTCTTGCGATTGATCGAAACCCGCACATCCAACTCTTCGCCGTGCTTCTTGCGCGTTGCCGACGCGAGCGCCGCCTCGAGCGCGTCGAAGATGATTTCCTTGTCGACGCCCTTCTCGTTGGAGACTGCGTCCACCGCCATCAGAATCTCTTTGTTCATAGACCTCTACTCCTGGTCGCTATGGCCGCAACACCGCGGGCCGGCCTGACACCCGCCCGCTCATTCCGGCCTCAATCTCGCCTTCTGAATCCGCTCCAGCGGCAGTCGATGCTCTTGCCCGTCCACCACGACGACGATCGAGTCCTTCTCGACCGCCTGTAAAATCCCCGCAAAACGCCGCCGGCCGTCTTGCGGCAGCTTCAATTCGACGAACACCCGTGCGCCGACGAAACGCTCGAAATGCGCACGCTTGCGCAGAATCCGATCGAAGCCGGGCGACGACACCTCGAGCGTGTAATGCCCCTTGATCGGATCTTCGGTCTCGAGCACCTCGCTGACCGCGTGGCTCACGCGCGCGCAATCATCCACCGTAACTCGTGCATCGGCCTCACCGGCATTGCGATCGATGAATATCCGCAGCACGCCGCCTCGGCCTTCTCGCGCAAACTCGATGTCCACCAACTCGCAACCCAGCGCCTCAACCGGAGGCTCCAATAAGCGCATCAAAGCGTCGCGCATCGCTTGAATCCTTCGCAAACAAAAAAGGGGACCATCGGCCCCCTTTTAACGAAAAAGCCCCATCGGGGGCCTTCTAAAAACCGTGCGCAGGAGAATGACCGCTAATTACGACCCCCGCCGAGGGCCGCGATTATAGGCAATGCCGCCGCAAGGGTAAACCCTATTGCGCAAAAGAAACCATTGGGGCTCTTCGGTCAAACCCAAGCCCCCGGATGCGATCGGGGCCACGTCATCGTGGCCCCGATCCTCGCTTTACCTAAAGCTGTTCCCAGCTAAACGCCGTTACCAGCGCTTCGGGCCGCGTGACCCACCGCCACCGCCGCCGCCGCCACCGCCGCCACCGCCGGTGCGCTCCTGAGCCTCGTTCACCTTCAGCGCACGCCCGTCGACGTCGTGGCCGTTCAAGGCCTGCATGGCGCGCGCCGCATCGGCGCTTGCCATTTCAACGAAGCCGAAACCGCGGGGACGCCCGGTGTCACGATCATTTATTAACGCCACCGATTGCACCGCGCCATGCTTTTCGAACAGCGCGCGTACCGCGGACTCGTCCATTGAGAACGGGAGATTGCCAACATACATTTTCGTCATGTGAAGAATACCTACTACAAAAGAAACTATCGGCCGGTCACGCGTGCTAACGTCCAAAACGATTTGCGGTGTGCCTGCCACCTGGATCGAAGAAACCTGCTTTGTGGGTTATGGCCAAAGTGACGCCGGAGCGGCGCGCTGACCAGAAACGAACCAAGTAGAACTTCACGAACCGGCATATATCCTACAGGAGTTTAGGGAATAATACGAATGCGGATTCTTAGCGTCCCCAGCAACTCAAGATCGCGGGCGCCAGACGATGGCCGCTCAGCAGTCCCGGCTCATCCGCGGCGCTGAGCCGGCGCAACCCCGTTGCAGCGCACAATTCCTGAGCCAGCATCGCCTCCTGCGAACCATGGTTTACCATGACGAACATGCCATGGCGGCGCAAATTGTGGCGAATCCGCTCAAACAGTCGCGCCGGGTCGAGCAGGACGAGCGGCAGGCGCCAGGCCAAAATCGCCTGCGGCGTCACGAACGGAAACCAGGCGGTGATCAGATCCGCCGGTAACTCGCAGCTGGCGTAATCGGCAATCAACAGCCGCGCGTTCGGCACCCGCGACAAGTAGCCCGCCGCATAATCGACGCGCGCATGGCCGTCGCGATAGCGGCGGTAGCCTTCCACTTCCACGCCGAGCAGGCGCTCGGGGCGAAAAAATGCCTGCAGCGCCTCAGCGTACCAAAAGTTGGCGCAGCCCACGTCGCAGAGCTCTCCGCCTTTGGTGCGCGCAAGTCCCGACGCATCCCAGGCGCGATCGAGGATATCCAAGTACTCGTAGTTGTTGTAGCTGGTCGCGGCGTTCAGGTGTCGTTCGAATTTCACCTGGTAACGGCTTCGCAACGCGGCTATTCTTTGCGCCTGCTGAAGGGTCGCCGGAGACAATTCATGCGCCGGCGTCTCATGAAACGTGCCGCGCGACCAACGCAGGCGCTCGGACAAGCCGTACCAAACCCGGTGCCTCAAGGACCTAAGCCGCTGGAACAATGTGACCATCGTTAAATCCTATGCGGGACTCACGCGGGCGTCGATAGCGCTCGACCGCCACCCGTGCGTCTAAGTCTTTGGGCACCCAAATATTGGCCGACCTGGATTGGCCTCGGGCTGCTGCGTGTGCTCGAACCGCTGCCGGTGCCGCTGCAGATGCGCCTCGGCGTCGGCCTCGGCAAGATCATTCGGCGCCTGCCGATCTCATGGATACGCATTGCGCGCCGTAACATCGAACTGTGCTTGCCGGCTCTGTCGGCGGCCGAGCGCGCCGACTTGTTGGATCGGCACTGCGAGAGCCTCGGCATGGCTCTATTCGAGACCGCGAACACCTGGTGGAGCAGCGATCAGCGCATCCTCGAACGTGCGCAAATCGTGGGCCTCGAGCGCCTGCACGCGGCGCTCGCCAAGGGACACGGGGCGATCTTGATCGGCGGCCATTTCACGACCATCGAGATCGCGACGCGCATCATCAGCGCGGTCGTTCCGATGAGCGCCGTCTACCGCCCGCCGAAGAACGAAGTGCTCGCGCGCGCCATGCTCGCGAGCTTTGAGCAGAACGGGATCCCGATCGCCTACGACGACATCCGATCGATGATTCGCGTGCTGCGGAAAAACGGCGTCGTCTGGTACGCACCCGACCAGAGCTATCGCAACAAGGGCGCCGCGATGGTCAATTTCTTCGGCATCCCGGCCGCAACCACGACCGCCACATCGCGCCTCGCGCAAATCTCGGGCGCGGCCGTATTGACCTATTTTCCGGAGCGCCTGCCGGGCAACGCGGGTTACCGCGTCACGATCGGCGAGCCGTTCGAGAATTTCCCGAGCGATGATCCGGTCCACGACGTCGAGCGCTTCGTGGCGCTGCTCGAGGCGCACATTCGGCGCGTTCCGGAGCAATATTTTTGGGTACACCGCCGCTTCAAAGGTTTGAGCGCCGACTATCCGGATTACTACGGCCGCGATTCACGCAATCGCCAAAATTGAGGCTCGGCGATTACGTTGCGGCCTTGGCCGCGGCATCACTTCAGGCTTGCGCGAAGTTCTGCGCAGAGTCGTATGAGCTCATTGGACCGCAGATTGGTCTGCCTTCCTGAGCAGGTCGCGACGCATTTGCGAGGCCTCGACGCGCAGCGGTCGTGCGCGCAAGAGCCCCACCTCGTCGGCCGTATAGGGTTGAAAATTCGCCGGGATACCGGCGCTGTCGAATCGCCACAGCATCCAATTCAAAACCTCGGCCAAATCGCTGTTCGAGAGCGGCGAGGTGGCGACGCCCGGCACGCGCCCGAGATATTCACGGCCGCCGCGGACCCTCAAGAATTTCGCGACGCGACCGGCGATGCTCGGCGCGGCGCCCTGCGAACCGCTGCCGTCGGGGCGATGGCAACCCTGGCAGTTCAGCGTCCAGTTCTGCCATGCGCGCTGTGGATTTTCAACGCCCGCAGCAGTCGCAGCGCCCGCTGCGCCGGCCGCGTCGGCGCAACACACGGATGCCAGGAGCACGCCGACGAAAGCCGCGGCCGCGCAGAGATCCAAGCGCGCGGCCCTAGGGCTCATGGCCCGCTCGGGCTCGGCCGCAGTGCATGCGTGCTCTGCGGGGACTTATCGGGGTGGCGTGCACGCACGTCGCTGACGTCTTTCGCGTTGAATGGCGGCGGCAGCTTGATCTTGCCGAGGCCGCTGCCGAGATAGTTCAGCACGGACGCCACCTCCGATTCGCTGAGCGTCGATTGAGCCGGCATGACGCCGCGATAGGTGTTGCCGCCGACCTGAAGTTCGCCGGTCAAGCCGGTCGTGACCACCATGACGAGATAATCCCGGCCGGCCGGCAGTTTTGCGAACGCGACGACTTGTTCGTGCAGCGGCGGAAAGCTGCCGGGAATGCCGGCAGCCTCGGGTCCGTGACAGACCGCGCAGTGATTCGCAAAAACCGTCGCCCCGGCAGGAGCGGGGTCGCCGATACACGGAGCCGCCGCGGTGCACATGAGCAACGCGACGCCAAGACCTCGGGATAGCTGACGCGGCATGAGTCTACTTCTGATCGGTGGCGACGCCCAGGATGTTCGCCGTCGAGCAAGTATAGGATTGACTCTGGGTTCCGAAACACCACGTGACCTCGTTGTTGGTCTGCGGCCGCACGACGGGGCGCTCGCGCTCGTTGCGCTGACAACTACAGCGGCCCCATAACACGCTTCCGCAACAATCGTTATACGAGATGATGTAGTTGCGCTGATCGGCGGGATTCAAGCAAGTGCCGATCCAGGTGATCGGGGACATCTCGGTACCCGGCGGGCAGGAATTGACCGTGCCGCCGTAACAGGAGCATAGCGACCCGTCGATCGCGCAATAGCGCCAGTAGTCGCAGCGCGTCTGATCGCCCGGATCCTGGGGATTGCCGCTGAATTGCGGCGGTTGCTGGCCGGAGTTCGGATCGCCGGCATTGCCGGTGTCGGGCTCGTCGGCACGCGCCACCGGCAACAATGGCAACGCGGCCGCCCCCACGAGAAAGCTGCCCAGCACGCCGAACACACTGCGCCGCGAGGTTCGACTCGCGAACCCGCGCACGACTCTTTCCGCCAACCGATCGAATTGCACCACACTATTCTCCCGACGATGCCCGCTTCTGGCCACGTAACTTGAGGAATTGCTGAATACTGCCCACGCCCCGTTCCTGAGCCACGAACAAACTTTCCAAATGTTCGCGAGTGTTGACGAGACCCGTCGCCGACAGCTTGCCGGCCTCGTTGATCAATACCGCGTACGGCAGCTTGGAGACGCCATAACTGCGCCCCAATTGTTCCGAGACGACATAGGGAAATCTCGCGAGTCCCTTTTCGCGTACGAATGCAGCATGCTTATCGCCCGCGCCATCGCTCGCCAACACGATATCCAACCAACTTTTCTCGGCAGCATTTGCGGAACGCAGGGAAGGCAGCAGCGCCTCGCAGACCGCGCAGTCCGGTGACAGGAACAGCACGAGCTGACTGCGCCCGCCGCGCACGCCGCCGACTTGCACGGTGGATCCGTCCAGGCCGGGCAGCGACAGTTGCGGCACGGGATCGCCGATCTTGAGCGGCTGCCTCAGGGACAGGGCGCCGGCCGGAGCGATGCGCTGGTGCAGCACGCCGACCTGACGCGCCAACGCAATGCAGACGACGCCGAGCACCAGCACCGCGCTCCAGAGCAGGATTTGCGAGGCAATCAGAAAGCTCATCGAATCTCTCCCGGGCGCAGCGGCCCGAGCGCCATGACGTGATCGAGCGCCGCATACAGGGCGAGCATTGCGCCGGCCGCGAGAGCCTCCGAGACCAGCATCGCCGCTCCCGAACCCGCGCCGGCCACGCTCTCGCTCGCACCGCCCCGGCCGGCGCTCGCGAAGCAAAGCGCGGCAACGACGACCGCCAGCAAGCTCAAGCTCGCGCAGCGCAGCAGCTCAAAGCGGCCGAGCGGGCGGTGCGCGGCACCGAAACTGCAGCCGCAATCCACGTCGCGCCGGCCGATGACGATGCTGCGTGCGATCAAGGCGAAATAGGCGCTCCAGATCGACGCGGCGAGCAGTGCGCCGGCCGCTCGGTATGCGGGTATCGCGAGCAACCCCGCGGCGCCGAGTTCAGAGGCGGTCGCGAGGCTGACGGCCATGCCGGCGCTTCGCCACGCCATCCCCGTCATTTCGCTCGCCGCGCGCAGCGCGCGCGAACGCCAAAACAACTTATGCAGCGCTGCGACCGACAACAGCAGCGCGAGGAAGCAGGCCAATTGGATCTCGACGAGTTCGAGGACGGCCGAAGGGGAAACGGATGAGGCCATGTCAGGGCACGGGTTGGATGAAGATATGGTTCTTGAAGCCGGTCATATTGAGGCTGCGAATGACGCTGCCGGTGCTCGCATCGTAAACGTCGACACGTTCGCCGCCCTGCACGAGAAGCAGCGGTTCGGCAGCGTGTGTCAGCGCAATCGAAGCGCCCGGCCGCACCAGCCGCATTCGCTTGACACGCGTCTTGCTTACCGTGTCGAAGACCCAGATTTCCGTGCCGGGATCCTTATAGCTGCCTTCATGAGCATCCGGCTGCATCAACACGTAGAGCAGCTTGCTGCCGTCGGAGGCGACCGGCTGCCAGCCGCCCGGCCGCCAGTGCGCAGCCATGTCTTCGGCCGTCAGCAACGACCATTGCGGCAGCACCGTCACCGCATCGCTCTTCATGTCGATCGGCTGCACGGAGCCGAGCATCGTCGGGAAATAGCGCACGGCGCCCACGGTCGCGGACCACGTGAACAAGGGGTCCGTGTCGATGACGTTGAACGGCTTCGATTCACTGCGGCCCGTTACCTTGCCATCCGCGCTCAGCTGCAGTGTCAACAGCGTGCCACTCGCGCAAAGCGTCGAAAAGCCGCGCTGGCCCGTGGGATAAATAAGCGAGCAACCCGGAATTTCCACCTCGCCGAGCACCTTGCGCTTGATCAAGTCGACGACCGTGACCGAAGAGGCCGGCGTGAAGTTGAATACCAGCGCCATGCGCTCATTGTCGGTGAAGGCGAACATGCCATCCATCGACGTGATGAGCCCGCGCTTCGTCGGCAACACGACTTCGCCGATGGCCTTGAGCGTCGCGGTATCGTACACGGTGATGTAATCGGTGCGTGTGCCGCGCGTGTTTCGCGACCAGACGGTGTCGGCCACATAGAGTTCGGGACGGGTCGAGGAAATCAGCAGCATCGACGAATCGCGCGCTTGAAGGTTTCCCTTGACCTCGCGGCCATCGTCTCCGACGTTGCGCAGCTCGATGCGATCGTTGGGGAACGAGAAATTGAAAAACGCCCACCCCGTCGGATATTTCGCCGGCAGAGTGACGACGTTCGGAATCGTATCCGTCGGCAGCGGCGTCGGAAACTCGGCGGCAGACGCCAGCGACGTCGCTATCAACGCGCCAATCACTACGGGCAACGCCCGGTAACTATGGAATCTCATGGACTAACGGGTCTCCTGGTGCTCGCCTTGCGTGCCGGTCTCAGAATATCACGGCACAAATCAATGAAATCAGCGTATTTACCCAAATTTTGCGCGACGTCTGCGGTCGGCTCGAGGGTCGAGTGTACGTGAACCGGCGCGAGCTGAGAATAAAGCCGCAACTCGCGCCGCAAGAGCGCCCGATCTTGGTCTATGATGCGGTCATGATGGAGGACCAGGTATGCGTCCAAGGAGCCACGGGCGTCGATTTGACCTTGACTATTGCGGGACCCGGCAACCGCAGCTACGCGTTCATCATCGATTGGCACGTGCGCACGCTGCTTGCGGCCGCATGGCTGCTGCTGGCAACACTGGTCTTTCAGCTCGGACTCAACGTCAAGACGCACGACGCGCTCCTGAGCCTGTTACCCGCGTTCTGCATTTATTTTTTGTACCATCCCATAATTGAAATTGCGCTGCGCGGCCAGACGCCGGGAAAACGGATTGCGGGACTGCGCATCGTCGCGCGTCAAGGCGGTACACCGAGCGTCGGTGCGCTGCTGATTCGGAATTTGTTCCGGCTCGTCGACAGCCTGCCGGCATTCTACGTCGTCGGCCTGGTCTGCTGCTTCGTGACCGCCAATCGCGTGCGCATCGGCGACATGGCGGCCGGCACGCTGCTCGTGCTGGACGACAGCTCTGCATCGAAATCGCTGCAACGGCTCAGCGCGCTTGCCGGCGCCTCGCATTTATCGCTGGACGGCATGGAACTGGTCGACCAATTGCTCGAACGCTGGCAAGCGCTGGAATCATCCAAGCGTATCGCCATCGCGCGCAGCTTGCTCGAGCGCCTCGAGTCCGGCACGGTCGCCGGTGAACTTGCGAGCCTCAATGAGCCGCAGTTGCAGGCGCGTTTGCTGCAGCTCGTGCAATTGGGCGGCGCGGCGAAAGGCGGCCGTTCACCGTCGGCTGCCAATAGCGCGTGACGCATGCTTGAAGAATCGAGAACGAAGCAATGGCTCAGTGCGCGCGGTAGCACATGGCACAGGGCCGCGCAGCTCGTGCGCGCGCTGCAGCACCGCCACCGCGCGACGCTCGAGGAGGCTCTCGATGCGGTCGAATCGTACAGGTCGGTCGCACGCGACCTCGCAACGGCGCGAGCGCTGGCGCCGCGCAGCCGCACGACCGCGGGTCTCGAATCCTTGTACGCGCAACTGCACGCGCTGATCAGCCGCAAACCGCCGTTTCGCCGCGCGGTCTTCGTCAATTTGCTGCGCGACCGCGTGCCCGCGGCCGCCGCGGAGCTGCGCACGCGCATCATTGCGGTGGCGCTGTTGATGGCTGCCGGGTTCGGTGCCGGCTGGTACCTCGTCGACTCCTATCCGGAACTGATCGGGCTATTTGCAAGCGGCACGATGATCGAGCAAGTCGAACAGGGGCATCTGTGGACGGAGGGCTTGGTCAACGTCATTCCCTCCTCGGTTTTGTCGGTCGGGATCCTCGCGAACAATATCGCCGTCAGCATCTTCGCGTTCTGCAGCGGTATATTCTTCGGGCTCGGAACCTTTTATTTGATCGCGCTCAACGGCCTGATGCTCGGCGGCGTGTTCGCCTTCGTCCATCAACATGGCCTCGCCGGCGCATTGTTCAAGTTCATCATCGCGCACGGTCCGGTCGAGTTGTCGGTCATTTGCCTGGCGGGGGCTGCGGGGACGGCGATCGGGGAATCCTTGATTCGCCCCGATCGCGGCACGCGGCGCGATGCATTTCAAGCCTGCACGCATCGGGTCGCGCCGATCCTGCTGGTCGGCTCGATGCTGCTCGTCGGTTGCGGCTTCATCGAGGGCTTCATATCTCCGGATCCGCGCTACAGCCTGCCCTTTCGTGTGATCGTCGGCGCGGCGTATTGGATGTTCATGTTGCTGCTGCTCAGCGGTCGGTTGTTCCGGCCGCCGGCCGCACCGCTCCACGCGCGGCGTGCTTAAGCGCGCCGCTGCCGGCGAAGGTTCGCGTAGCTCTCGAGCACGGCGCGCTCCAATTGCTCCGGCCTCGCCACGAGCGTCGGTGCGCCGAGCGCATTCAGCGCGCGCACTTTGCGGGCCTGGCCCGTACAGTACTCTTGCGCCGCCAGAGCCCGGTAGGGATCCAACCACTCCCGCGCCGGTGCGCGCGCCAGCGTTTCGGCTGCCGCGCTCGAGAGCGCCGCGACGAACGGCAAGTGCTTGGGCAACAGCAGCCGCACCGCCTGGACCAATTGCCCCGTTGCCGTCGTATCGTCTAGATCGGTCAGCAGCACGATCAGGCTGCGCTGGCGCACGAGCGAGCAGACGCGGATCGCGGCCTGCAGCGCATTGGATTCACTGACCTCGACGCTCGATGCGGCGAGCAGCGCACGCATCCGCATGACGGCGGCGGTACCGCGCGCCGGTGCGAGCGCGGCGAGCGGTTGGGCGGCGTAGGTGACGAGCCCGACCATGTCCTCGTACGACGCTGCGTATTGGGCGAGGCGCGCCGCCACGTTCACGTAATGCCCGAAGCGGTCCAGTTCACCGGCCCAAATTCCGCTCGCGCGGCCCGCGTCGACGACGATGACCATCTCGAGGCGTTGGTCGCTCGCGTAATCACGGCTGATCAGACGACGCGACCGGGCCGTCGCCCGCCAGTCGATGACCCGCGGCGGATCGCCGACGCGATAGGCTCGCAAGCGCAGGAACTCGCCTCCTGCCGCGACCGCGACGCCGGTGCGCGATCCGAACGCATCGGCACCCGGACCGCCACGCGCGCCATGCAACATGTCCGGTACGACGTTCATGTCATACACCGGCGCAAGGACCCTCGGCCACCATGCAAGACCCAAGGGTCCGGCAATGCGCACGCGCTGCCGCGGCCAGCTCGCCGCGCCTAGGCGGCAGGCGCTCGCAACGTGTTCGGTCCGCACGCAATCCTGCGCGGGTATTTTGAGGACGACGACAGCGGCGGCACCCAGTTCGATGAATGCCGGGGCGCTCGGCGCGAATTCTATCGTCAGCTGCCGCCTCAAACCTTGAGCGAATCCGAATCGCACCGCGCTCCTTCTGCCGAGCAGCCAGCATTGCGGCGCCTCGATGACCAGCGATAACCCGCTGCGAGCGACGACCCAGGACTCATAGGCGAGCCCGAACAGCAGCAAACCGCAAGGAACGCCCCACAAACCCGCGAGCCCGGCTGCGCGGTTCCAATCGGCCGCCACGGCGACCAATGCCGTCGCGATCGCCAGCAACAATGCGTTGCGCCGCAGGCTGACGCCGCTCAACGCGGGACCGCCACTTGTTCGAGCAGCCGCTGCACCACGGTCTGTTCGCTGATGCCTTCCAGCAAGGCCTCGGGGGCGACGACCAGGCGGTGCGCAACCACGGGCGGCAGCATTTCCTTGACATCATCCGGCGTCACGAACTCCGATCCACGCAGCGCCGCGGCAATCCGTGCAGCGCGCAGCAATGCCAGAGCACCGCGCGTCGAAAGCCCCAAGCTCACCTGCTGCTGCTCGCGCGACGCCTGCGCCAAATCCAGCACATAGGCGACGAGCTGCGGCGCGACGTGCACCGCGTCGACACAGTCCCTGGCGGCATCGAGCATCTGTTGCGTAACGGGACCCGCGGCCGGGATCGGGTTGGACTGGTTCAGCCTGCCGTATTGGCCGAGAATCGATGTTTCGTCGGCGCGTGATGGGTAAGTCATGTCGATGCGCAACATGAACCGGTCGAGCTGCGACTCGGGCAACGGATAGGTCCCTTCGAAATCATGCGGATTCTGCGTCGCGATGACCAGGAACGCGGCCGGCAGCGGATAACTGCTGCGATCCACCGATACTTGCCGCTCCTCCATCGCCTCGAGCAGCGCCGACTGAGTCTTCGGTCCCGCGCGATTGATCTCATCGACCAGCAGGACATCCGAAAACAAAGGGCCGGGCCGAAACACGAAGGCGCCCTTGGTCGTATCGAACAGGTGCCCCCCGATGATGTCGGAGGGCATGAGATCGGGGGTGCCCTGAACGCGATTGTAGATGCCACCCAGAGCTGCCGCGAGCGTCTTGCTGAACAGCGTCTTACCGAGGCCCGGCGGACCCTGCAACAGCACATGGCCGCGCGCGACTATCGCGATCGTGACCAGACGCACGACGGGGTCCAGGCCAATGACCGTGGTACCGAGGATCGAGCGCAGCCGCTGCGCAAACGACATTAAGGCCTCATTCATGAGAGAGCTCCCTGCATTCGAGACAGAAGCGACTGCAGCCGCACCAAATCGACACTTTGGCCGGCCTCGGCTTTCGCGTGTTGCCGCCGCAATTCGGCGAGTTCGTCCGCCGATACGCCGGCCTGCGCCGCCAACCAATCCCAAACCGGCGTACCGTCTTCGATCAACGCGAGCCGATGGCGCAAGGAATTGAAGAAATTCGCGAACAGGCGCTCGGCGGCCACGGACGGCGACAGCGTTCCCGCAAAGAAATCTCCGGTCGCACCGACGAAGGCGGTCACATCCAACGGCCGCCAGCGCGCCTCCTGTAGGCGAAACGTTTGGGCGCCCAGCACGAACACGAACCAAATCAGCAACACCCAACCCAAGGTCCGATGCAAACGCGGGTCTGCGAAAAACGCCTTCGGATCGTAGTAACCGACGGCGCCCTGGTGGGCATCGTCGAAAATGACCGTTCCCCGCATCAAGCGGCACCAGGCGATGATGTTGGCGAGGAATCGCGCATTGCCGGCCTCGCCGATCGCTCGATTAGAGAAAGCGCTCGCGACGGCAATGACGATGAGTTGGCCACGGCCTTGCCTCTTCAGCCATACGGCCGCCACGCCATCGGGGTCGAGCGCACCGATCTTGAGCGGCGCGGATGCATCGGTCGGTGTCGCGGTCCAGCGGTCGGCGGGCAATTCCGAAAACGCCTCGATCGATCCGACGCCGGTCATGAGCGGATGCATTCCGGCAGGCGAGATCGTCATGGATTTGGCCGCGGGATTGCGCTCCACAAGGCTCCGCAATCTCTCGCGCAGCGAAGGCGCCGGCGACTTGGACGTCGGCGTTTGTGCGGCGCTGGGCGCGGCGCTCGGCGCGGCGCTCGGCGCCGCGGACGACGCGCGCAGGGGTTCAAACTTGAGTCGCATGACGCGACTTAAGGTTTCGGTCATGCTCTGTCCGCCGGTAACGGCCCAGTCCGGCGTGTCGTCGAGCGCGGCCATCACGACGAGCGTATTGCCGCGCTCGATCCACGCGATCAGCGGCGCGGCCTCCCGCAGATTGGTCGGCAATCGATATGGCATCGTCGTCATCAACACATTGCCGGTGGAATTCGCGGCCAATCCCGCGCCGTCCAGATGGTCATAGCGGTAGCTCAGCACGGCGACCGGTATGCTCGACGCCTTGAGCCAGCGCCAAACGCCAAGATAGCCGTGCGGACCGCTATCGGTGCTCAAGGGAATCGAGACCTCCGCATCGGCCGGAGCGGGCTTCGGAAAAAAGAAAACATAAAAAGCCGCCAATGCGCACACGGCGAATGCAAACGTCAAGAGCCGGTCTTTCACTTGGGAGAACCCGGCAATGCCACGATTTGCGTCAGCAGTGCGCTGCCCTCCGCAAGCGCCGGCTCCACCTCGGACGGCGGCGGGCGCTGCGCGCCGTAGAGGATCCGCGCGGCGAGGCCCGCGACCGCGCGAAAGGCTGCGCGCTGCCCGGTCGTATCGAATACACCGCGCGCGACGAGTTCGTCGTGCGTCAAGGCGCGCTCGCGATCGAGCCGTCCGGTCTCGCGCAGGCGGCGTACGAGCAAGCGCAACAGCTGCGCCGGCCGCTCGTAGATCGGCAGCGTTTCGATCGCGGGTGATTGCGCGGCGGCCATCGGCAAATCGAGCCGCGCAGCGCGCGCCGAGGAAGGCGCAGCCGAACGGCGCAGCAGGCCCGCCGCACGCAATTCGTTGACGACGACCGCGCCCGCCGCAATCAGTACGAGTCCGATCAAGCCGTAGAGCAGAATGCTCGCCAGCGAGGCCGCCGAGCCGATGCGACCGAGCAAGCGATCGACCCAAGAACCCAAATCGCGGTCGAAACGCGACAGCCACGCCGAGATCCACGATTTGAAGACGTCCCACGCGGACGGTGCCGCCGTCACCTCGGGTTGACGCAGCGTCTTCAGAATGCCGGGCAGGGACGCGGCGTCGATGAGCCCCTGCGGCGCGGAGCCCTGATAGCGTTCGATCAAGGACGCCAAGTCGCCGAGCTGTTTGCGATCGAGCCTGTGTTCCCACCCCTTCTCGAGCCACTGTGCGACCTCGAGCTGCGACAGCGCGCTCTCGAGTTGCGGACAGGAAGTTTCGAGCGCCTCCACGCCCCGTTGTTCGGGGGAGGCTGCGTCGGCGCACGCCTTCAGGGTATCGAGCGGCGCGCCGCGAACGACGGCGACGGCGCACAGGGCGATGAGCCCACAGCCGATCCGCGCGCAAACGCGGTTAGCGTGCGGCCGGCTCATGTCACCGGATCGGCAATGCCTGCACGCGCTGCGCCAAATCGGTGCCTTCCCGGCGCAATTTGAGATCGTAATAGATCGACAACAACGCCGAGGGAGTCAATGACAGGATCAGGACTCCGACTGCGAAGGAGAGAACTTGGTTGGAGACGATCGACGGCAGGCTGCGCGCTCCGAAAATTCCGACAATGATGCCGCCGACCAGAGCACCGAGAACGGCGGCCACGATGAAGCCGAGGATGGCGATGACGCCGTAAATGGTCATCGTGCGCCACCAATGCCCCAGCGTGAGCCGCCAACTGATGCCTAGCGACGCGAATACGCCCGCGTCGTCGACGACGATCGCGATGATCGCGAGAAACAGCGCACCGACCAGAAATATCCCCGGTACGACGAGCAAGATGAATCCGATCACGACGATGATGAAGAGCCAGAAACCCATACCGATCGAGCGCGGCAACAGCCGCAGGCCGGTCCGTAGCGATTCGCCAAGTCCGAGCGGCGCACCCCTGGAGACCGAATCGACGCGTGCGATTATCGCTAGATAGAAAACCTGGAACGCGAGCATGATCAGCAAATAGAGGAGTCCGATACCCGGCTGCATAAAAATCCCAAGAATCGCTCGGTAGTCTTTGGGATTGATTCCCTGCATCGCGAAGTCGAGATATATCCTGGGCACCGAGATGGGTATCTCCGCGTAAAACGCCAGTACCCAGGCGCTCGCGAACGAGGCGCGATAGAGCTTGATTGCATCGTCGAGGACGCCGCCGATGGTGTGCGGCTCGGTCGGTTTCAAGTACATGGCTACTCCCTGTCAATCGGCGATTGATCGCGTGTACGGCAGGCCGGGCTTGCGTCCCTGTGCTTCAATGGATGAGATCTCCAGTGTGTCAGCCTCGCGCGTAAATTGCCAAATTTTTTCCCCGTCCTGCGTGCCGCGCGCGCAACCTCAAGCCCCGTCATCCCATAGCCGGCGCCACCCCTCGATCCCGAGTGCGCGCATGGTGCGAACATTGCGCCGGTAAATCTCGGCGCTGTCGCGCAAGCCGCTGACCGCGCGCTCGATGCTGGCCTCGCGCAACAGGTGCAGCATCGGGTACGGCGAACGATTCGTGTAATTCTCGATGTCGTCCGGATTCGTTCCGGCGAATTGATAATCGGGATGGAAACTTGCGATTTGCAGCTGTCCTTCGAGGCCGAGATCGGCGAGCGCCGCATCGCATTGACTCAGAAAATCGTTATACGCGACGAAATCCGTCAACACGAACGGGTGAATCAACAGCGAGGTTTCACAGAGGGTCATGTCCTGCGCCTGCAGCCATACGAGCTCCGCGCACAACTCCTCGAGCAAACCCTCGCTCGAGACTTGCTCGCTGAGCCGAAGACGAACTCGCCCACCGTTATAAACGCTTGCGGCGAACGGGCATAGCTGCAGTCCGATGACGGCTCTCTCCAGCCAGCGACGCGTATCGCCGATGACATCGATCCCGTCGTTAAGTACAGCGATACAATGGGTCCTCTAGTTGGAACGCCGCGCGCATCGAGTATTCTATTCGCTTTGCGAGTTTCTGAAATCATGCCACAAACGCCCACCGTGAAAACCCCGGCCCGCATTCCCGCCACACTGATACCCGGCGATGGAATTGGACCCGAGATCGTCGATGCCGCCTTGGCTGCGCTCGATGCGCTCGGCGCGCCATTCGAATGGGACCGGCAGATTGCGGGACTCGAAGGCGTCAAGAGCGCCGGCGACCCGCTCCCCGCCGCGACCCTGGCGAGCATTCGCCGCACGCGCCTCGCTCTCAAGGGCCCGCTGGAAACGCCGTCGGCAGGCGGCTATCGATCCTCGAACGTGCGCTTGCGCGAGGAGTTCCAGCTGTATGCGAACCTGCGCCCCGCCCTGACGATCGTCCCCGGCGGCCGATTCGATAACATCGATCTGGTCGTCGTGCGCGAAAATCTCGAAGGCCTCTACATCGGCCATGAACATTATATAAAAATCGACGACGATCCCCACGCGGTCGCCATAGCCACCGGTGTCAATACCCGCCAGGGAAGCCGCCGGCTCCTGGAATTCGCCTTCATGCACGCCGTCGCTACGGGGCGCAAGAAGGTGGCGATCGTGCACAAGGCCAATATCATGAAAGCCTTGACCGGCATCTTCCTCGAAACCGGAATCGAGCTCTATGAACGCAAATTCAAGGGAAAATTCGTGCTCGAGACCGTGATCATCGACGCGTGTGCGATGAAACTCGTGCTGAATCCGTGGCAATTCGACGTACTTGTAACGACCAATCTGTTCGGCGACATTCTCTCCGATCTCGTCGCGGGGCTGGTCGGCGGCCTGGGCATGACGCCGGGCGGCAATATCGGCGCCGATGCGGCGATTTTCGAGGCCGTGCATGGGTCGGCTCCGGACATTGCCGGCAAGGGGATCGCGAATCCCACGGCGCTGCTGCTGGCCGCGGCGATGATGCTCGATCACTGTCGATTGCAGGACAAGGCCGCGCGGCTGCGCGCAGCGATCGGCGCAGCGCTCAATGTCGACAACGTAAAGACCGGCGATTTGGGCGGCAAGAGCACCACCGCCGAATTCACGCGCGCCCTCGTAGCCCGCATCAACAATAGCTGAAGCGTCGCGCCGTCAGGCCGGCGATGGGCGGCGGAACGCCAAGACTTTCGTCTCGGCAATTTGCACGGCCTCATTGCGTTGGTTGAGCGTGCGGCTGCGGACTCGCAGCATGCCGCGGTCGGGCCTCGAACGCGACGGGTTGATCGCCAGGACCTCCACTTCCACGCGCAGCACATCGCCGGGCCGCGTCGGATTGGGCCACTCGAGGCTCGACCCTGCGCCGATGAGTCCGCCGGCGAGCGGCAAGCCGCCTGCCACCAGCAGGCGCATCGTCAGTGCCGCCGTATGCCAGCCGCTCGCAGCGAGTCCGCCAAACAGCGTGCTCTTTGCAGCCTCGTCATCCAAATGAAACGGCTGCGGATCGAAGGCCCTTGCGAATGCGCGAATTTGATCGGCATCGACGATCTGTTCGGCGCTCGTGAACACATCGCCGACCTTGAGATCGTCCAGATAGAGCGTCTTGTGATTACCCGGCATACCGGCGGAGTTTGTCATTGCGGGGAGGCCTCGGTGGATATGTCGCATCCTATCGCAACGCCGATCGATTGCAGTAATCTTGGGCCATGCACAATCGCGATCTGCCGTGGAACCTTTCAATCTTCCGTCACCGCGCGCCGCTGCTCGAGCGCCGCGGCCCACGCGCAGCGGGCCGGATGGCCGGCTTGACGATGCTCGGTATTGCGCTTTTAACGTCGGCCGGGGCACCGACGGCGTTTGCCGCGCCGCCTGCAGCGACGCCGCCTCCCGCCGTGTCGCACGTGCGAATGGATTTGGATGCCTTTGACGCCCTGAAGAAAACGGTCTCCTTATCGGATGGCATCGAACTCGCGTATATCGACATGGGCGACCCGGCCGGGCCGCCCGTGGTGCTGATTCATGGGTTTACCGACAACGCCCGCGATTGGGCCCCGATGCTGCCCTATCTATCGACGCATGATCGGCTGATCATCGTCGACATCCGTGGTCACGGGAAATCCAGCAAGCCGGAATGCTGTTATTCCCGGCTCGACTTCGCGTATGACATCAAACTGTTGCTCGATACCTTGGGAATCGAGAAAACCGATGTCGTGGGACACTCGCTGGGCAGCATCATCGCGCAAACCTTTGCGGAGTACTGGCCGCAGCGAACGCGGCGCGTGGTGCTCATTTCCTCGATGGGCGGGCGCCGTCCGACCGCACATGCGGCGCCGGCGCCCGAACCAGGGTACGTGGCGGCGATCCGCAATCTCAAGGAGCCGATCGATCCGAATTCGCCGTTCATGATCGCTTGGTGGGACTCGCCGACGCCCGTCGACCCGGATTTCATCCGTCGCGAGCGCCAGGACGCCGCCGCGATTCCGTTGCGCGTCTGGCTCGCGGTCATCGATCAAAGCCTCTCCGCAAGGACTGCTTACGTGGATTTGCAGAATACGCTGCCGCGCCTAAAGGCGCCGACGCTGCTGATTTGGGGCAGCAAGGACCCGATCATGGACGAGGGCCTGCGGCAAACGCTGCGCAAGGGCTTGCCCGCCGCGAAGGTCAAGATTTTCGAGGGCTTGGGACATAATCCGTTTTGGGAACAGCCCGCGAGCGTCGCGGCCGTCGTCCAAGGATTTCTCGACGAGGAAGCGGCGTCTAAGAGCGGCCCGTGACGGCCGCGATTCCGGCGACCGCGACGGGCCCGGTATCGGGATCCAGCCCGATGTCGGCCGCATCGGCCAGGCGGCGATCGGACTCGAGGTCGAGCGAGCGGCAGGCAAGCAGATACGCGATGGCCGATACCGGCAAACCGACCAGCATCGCGACATCGGCGCCGCCGAGCGCCGCGGCTACGGGGCCTGTGTAGAGGCCGGTGCTGAAGAACGGGATCATCGCGACAAATCCCAGGCCGTAGGCGAGCAAGCCGCGCCAATTCCAGCGGCCGTACATGCCGTTCGGGTTGAAGATCTCCCGGACCGAGTAATGGCCTTTGCGAACGACGTAGAAATCGACGAGGTTGATCGCGGTCCAGGGCGTGAACAGGTACAGCAGCACCGAGAGAAATGCGCCGAATTTCTCGACGAAGTCGTGCGACGACTGCAACGCGAGGCCGGTCGCCACGACCGCCGACAGCAGCAGCGCCAATACGCGTTTCGCAAGCGTCAGACGACTCGGCCGCAGGGAATCCGCAACGCTCAACAAGGTCAAGGACGCGCCGTAGAAATTCAGCGAGGTAATCGTCAAGAGGCCGAACAGCGAACAAACCAGCAGCGGCTTGCCGAATCCCGGAAGCACCGCGTCGGCCGCCGATCGCAACGCCGCGGCGATCTCCAGCGTCGGATACAGCGCCGCCGCGACCGTACCGACCAGCATCGTCCATGCACCGCCGACGAAAGCCCCGAGATAAGTCCACCAAAACGAGGCGCCGACGCCGACATCCCGCGGCAAGTAGCGCGAATAATCGGAAACGTAGATCGACCACGCGATTTGATAGGAGGCCGCCGCGAAGAATTGCGCGAGGAACGGCACGACGTGAAAATCGCCGAGCGCCAGTTGTTGCGCGGAAAAATGCCCATGCAGAGCGACGGCGACCGAAAACACCAGCAGCGCAAGGATCAGTATGTATGCGACCCAGCGCTGCGCGATATGGATCAGGTCATAGCCGATGACGGCCAGCGCGACCGATAGCACCGTGAAGGCGAGCATGGCCGGCTTCTCGGCGCCCCCATACAGCGAATGAACGGTTTGTGCGGCCAGGATCTGATTGAACGCATTGAAGCCGATATACGCGATCAGCGCCACGCCCCAAACCAGCAGCGCGCCCGTGAAACCAAATTGAGGCCGCGACTGAATCATCTGCGGCAGGCCGAGTTGCGGCCCCTGAGTCGAATGAAACGCCATGAAAAACGTGCCGAAGGCGCATCCCAGCACGACCGCGATCGCCATCCAGGCGAAATTGCCGCCGAGCGCGATCCCGACGACGCCGGCCGCCACCGTGGCCAGATGGGCATCGCCGGAAAACCAGACCGGCCACAGATGCCAGACTTTGCCGTGCCGTTCGGCGATCGGAATGTAATCGATCGAGCGCTTTTCAATGAACCGGTCGCTGAATGATTTCTGCACGCGAAAATACTATCACCGCAGATCGGCGCGTGCGGCGTATTCTTAGCGGACCACGATTGTCCACGGCTACTGGAGACCTGCGATATGCCGGCTTTGCGCGCGAGAACATACTTGATGGCCGCCGCCATTCTCGCCCTCGGCTGGTGGGCATGGGCCGCGGCCCAGAACCGCAATGCGCTGCGGGAGATCGTCGAGCGGCAGTGTGTCGTTCAATGGCAGGAGACGCATAGCGCGGGCCCTTGTCTGCGAGTGGTCATGCCGGATGCCGACGGAGAGAAAAATGGCTACGCATTGCTCGCGGATCGCAAAGGCGGGGCGCATTTTCTGTTGATTCCGACGCGCGCGATCAGCGGCATCGAGAGCCCTGATCTGCTGGATCCCATGACGCCCAACTACTTCGAGGCAGCCTGGAGCGCACGCGAAGAATTGGCCGGCGTCGCCGGCCGGCGCCTGCCGAGAGACGCGGTCGGCATGGCCGTGAATTCGCGACATGCGCGCAGTCAGGACCAATTGCATATCCATCTCGAGTGCCTGCAACCGATGACAGTTGCGTCGTTGCGGGCCAGCGCGGATCGGCTCACCGACGACTGGATCCCGATCGAGATTCCGGGGTGGCATTTGTTTGCGACTCGCGTCATGGGAGAGAACTTGGCGCCGGCGGATCCGTTCAAGCTGCTCGCCGGACGGCTTGTGGGCGCCAAGGCCGCTTTGGGGGATTATTCACTGCTGGTCGCCGGCATGACGTTTCAGGCGGGGCCGGGATTCGTGTTGCTGGCGGGCACGGGGCCCGGAACCGAACTGCTGCTCGATTCGAGCTGCGCCGTTGCCAAGCCCTGAGCCGGCACTCGTACTGCTGCCGGGCCTCGACGGCATCGGCACGCGGCTCGCCGATTTTCTCGCGCACTTGGGCGAAAGCTTCGATGCGCGCATCGTCGGCTACCCGCCAGAACGGCCGCTCGCCTATGAGGCACTCGAGCGGCTCGTGCGCGCGGCGCTGCCGGAGGATCGCGCCTACGTGCTGATCGGCGAGTCCTTCTCCGGGCCGATCGCTCTGCGCATCGCCTCCGATGCTCCGGCCGGCCTGCGTGCCGTCGTACTCTGCGGATCGTTCGTCAGAAGCCCCTTCCCCCGGCTGCGCTGGGCTGCGCCGCTGGTGGCCCGTGTGCCGATCAAATCCTTGCCTCGATGGATGCGCGCCCGGCTGCTTTGGGGTTCCGACGCATCGGCAGGTATTCCCGGCCAGGCTCAGCGCGCCACCGCCCGTGTCGCGGCTGCGGTGCTGCGCACGCGGCTCGCGGCACTCTTGACGGTCGATGCGCGCGCGGCAGCCGCTCGCATCCGCGTGCCCATGCTCGTCATACGCGCTCGCCACGACCGACTCGTGCGAAGCCGCGCCACGCGCGAAATCCTGGAAGCCGCGCCACACGCAGAGTTGGTCGACGTCGATGGACCTCATCTGTTGCTGCAGACACGCCCGCGCGAATGTGCTTCGTTGGTGGCACGATTCATCCGCGGCCTCGGCATCGAGGATCAACACGCGTAGAATCGGCGCCATACAGGGGGTACGTGACGATGCGGACGGTGCTTGGATCGATCTTAGGCGTTGGGGTGCTCGGTGCCATGCTGCTGCAGGCGGCGGCAAGTCCCGCGCAAACACCGGACGAACAGAAGGCATGGGAGGCGCAACGCGCTCAAGCCTTGGCCGAGCAAAAAATCCGGGCAGAACAATTGGAAAAGAGCCGGGCGGCTCGCAAAGCCAATCCGATGGCCTGGGTCGCGACGCTGGATCCCATGTCGTCGGGCGGCTGGGAATTCCGTACGGTTGCCGATGACGGATCGTGGGCTTCCTACGCCACCACGCACCAAATGAAGCGATCCGGAAAAACAGTGACGGCGTGGATACGCCAGGAATTCGCGGAGCCCCAATTGGACCCCAATGGCGACAGCTATTTGAGCGTCGTGCAGAAAGTCGACTATGACTGTGCGAAAGTGAAGGCGCGGCCGCTTCTCGTCATTTACTACACGGCCAACAACATCAAGGGCGGGGCGCAGACCGAGGAGGTCGATCCCAAGCAAGCGGCCTGGACCCCGGTCGTTCCCGGCACATTGGGTGAGGCCAATCTGCAGTGGGCATGCAGCGCCGACAAGGCAAGCTCCCCGAAATAATCGACTGCGGGCCGGAATGATGCGCCTCGCGCGCGGGCTTTGGCGCCCGCAACCGGGCAACGGTCCAGACCGTGCACCGGTTCACATTTCAAACTCAAGCTTGGGGCTAGCGTGGCCGTTGGATCGGTGACTATCAAGGCCGCATTCTCGCAGGCGAGGCACGCATGGCTCTGGATGACGAACATACGAGCGCGACGCTGGAGGCGCGACGCACGATCGATAGCCTGAGAGCCTGCTCGGCTCTGATGGATATCGATGCGCCCGCGCTCACGGCGCTGGCGGCGGGCGCCGTGCAGTTCTCATTGCCGGCCGGTTCCGTGCTGTTCGAGGCGGGCACGTTGCCGGACGGTCTGTATCTCGTCATTGCCGGACGGCTGGGCGTCAGAACCTCCGAGACGGCCGCGTGGACCGCCCACGTCGGCCGGGGCGAACTCGTCGGCGAATTGAGCTGGCTGCTCGCGGTCAACCACAGCGCGCAAGTCATCGCGATTCGCGATAGCGAGCTGCTATGGTTCGATAAGCCCCTCGTGGACGCGGTGGCGCAGCGCTCGCCGCAATTTTCCCTGGCGATTGCGCGGATGTGCGCGCGCCGGCTGCATCAAAGCAATCGGCGGCAGGTGTTCGCCCCGCGTGCGCGCGTCTTCGCGATCGTCCCCAACACCCCGGAGACCGACACTGCGACCTTGGCGATGCAGTTGGTGGAGGAGCTTGGCCATTCGGGCCGCACCGAATTCGTCTGGGACGTGCGCGCCAGCTCTCACACCGTGAGCTGGTTTAATCACATCGAGGAGAACAACGAGTTCGTCGTCTATTTGGCCGACCCGTCGTCCTCGGCGTGGACCCGCCAATGCTGCCGGCAGGCCGACATGCTGTTATTGGTCGCCAACGTCCACGACAAACCGCGCCCGTGGCCCGCGGCAATGACCGACGTCGCGAGCCTCTCAAGGGTCCGCATGGAACTCGCGCTGTTGCACGGCGGTTCGTTCGTGCATGGCGCCGCGACACGCTGGCTCGCGGCCACGCCCGCGAGCTACCATCATCACATCGTCGATGACGGTGATATCGAGCGAGTCGCTCGCCTGCTTTCGCATCGCGGCGTCGGACTCGTGCTGTCGGGCGGCGGTGCGCGCGGCTTCGCGCACCTCGGCGTCATTCGCGCGATGCGCGAGGCGCGCGTACCCATCGATTTCGTCGGCGGCGCCAGCATCGGCGCGCTGATCGCGGCCGGAGCGGCATTGCAATGGAGCGACGCAGAGATGCGTCTTCGCTACCGCAGAAGCTTCGTTGAAACCAATCCCGTCAACGACTACACCTTCCCGTTCGTCGCACTGACGCGCGGCGCCAAAGTTTCGCGGCTGCTGCAGCGTGAATTCGGCGAAATCCCGATCGAGGATCTGCGCCTGCCGTTCTTTTGCGTGAGCGCGAACCTCACGACGGGGCGCGCGATGCAACACCGCGGCGGGCTGCTGCGCACTGCGCTGCGCGCCTCGGTCGCCATACCCGGGGTGCTACCTCCGGTTTTCGCCGGTGAGGCGGTCTTGGTCGACGGCGCCGCGATCAATAATTTACCCGTCGACATGATGAAACATCATGCTCCGGGATTCGTGATCGGCAGCGACGCGGGCGCCGATAGGCCGTTTACGGCCGACTACGATTCGGCCAAGCAGCCGCCGCTGTGGCGGCTGTTTTCACGCACGCGCGGCGGCTCGCAGCGCATCAATATCTTTCAGATCCTGATGCGCGCGGGAATGGTCGGAGGCGCCTCCAACGAGGCGTTCCAACGCGGACTGGCCGACCTCATACTCAAGCCGTCGCTCGACGACATCGATTTGCTCAACTGGCAAGCATTCGATCGCTCCATCGAGCTCGGGTACGAGCACACGCGCGCGACGTTGGCCGGTCTCGATCGCTTGCCGCGAATTCGGGCGGCGCGTGATTCGGCGGCGCCGGCCGCGAATGCCCTGATTGCAAGGATCGAAGCGCGCATGCGCTCGAAGAAAACGGCGTCCTGACGCCCGCGGGCGGGCACGCCTACGCCCCCGTTCGGGATTACTTGCGCGCCGCCAAAATATCGTCGAGCCGAGCGCTCTGCGATCCGTCCCGCTCGAGGTGCGGGAAGCGCGGTCCGCCGTGATAATCGAGACTGGTGACGAGGAAACGCTCGCCGGTCTTGATGATCAATTGGATCGGTGCGCGATTACCTTTGGCCTCGACGATCGCGTCCTTGAGCGCATCGGCGCTGTAGGCGGCGCCGTTGACCGCCAGAATCTGCGCGCCTTCCGTGAGCTTGGCCTTAAAGGCGGGACTATCCCACATGGACGTCACAATGATCCCTTCCTTGCTGTCGATTTCGGCGCCGATCGAGAAGATCAAGTTGAGGTGCTTGCGCTTTTCATCGCCGGCCTTCTGAAAATCGCTAGGCACATCCGTATAGACCAATTTGTAGCCGCCGCGCCGCAATCCATCGAGAGGGGCCGGCTTGGCCACCGCATCGAGCCGATCGCGCAGAAACATCGTCCAGTCGTACGGTTCCACGTCGCTCAGCGATGTCACGACATCGGTGAATGTGTAGGTAACCGTGGTGGCGCTGCGGTCATGCAGGCCGAAAAACGCCTTCGCAAAATCATCCAAGGATCGCTTGTCCCGCGAGCGCTCGCGGATCAGCGTATCCGCATCGAGCCAGATCAATTGCCCCTCGGCGTAATAGTCTTCGAACCGCTGCCAGTCGCGCCAGGACATCGGACGGCGCGGATTGATGATCGGATCGTTGGTCGTGTCCTGCAATGCGCGCCAGTGCTCGCCGGTTTCGACGTCATAGTAGGCCGCCGTCAGCGCGAGCTGATCGAGCGCCTGCTGCTTGGTCCAGAGTCCGGACCGCGCCGCCAGCACCTCCCCCCAATATTGCGACTGCCCTTCATAAACCCACAGGAGGCTGTTCTGCATCGGCACGTTGTAGTTCGGAGTCCATAAATCCGCGGGACGCCGGAACTTGCCGTTCCAGGAATGGCTGAACTCGTGCGGCAGCAGGCTTCGCCGATAGACGTTCTGATCCCATTCGACAAAGGCGCCGGGATCGCTGCCGTTCTCGCTCGATTGAAGATGCTCGAGACCCTTTTGCTCGACTTGGTCGCTCAGAGAATACAGAAAGTCGTAATGCGCGTAGTGGCGCGAACCGAAGAGCTTATACGCCTGCTGCACGAGAGCCCGGTGCGCCTCGAGTTGCTCGGGTTTTACCGTCAAGAGATCCGCGCGATCGGCGAACAAGTCGAGATACACGCGCGCCGCGCCGCCGGGGTCGAGATCGAGGCGCGCCGCATATCGGCCGGCATAGACGGGACTGTCGACGAGCGTCTCCAAGTCGACGCGCTTGTATGCCGTGTGCGCAGCGCTTTCGGATTTGGCCTCCAACGCCGAGCCCCATTTCCAATCCGCGGGAAGCGTGAGGCTCGCGTCGACCGGAATTCGGCGCGCATAGAAGCCCGCCGGATAGAGCACGACCCTGTCCCAGTCGAGTATCAAAAGCTCGCGGCTGATCTCCAGCGGACCCACTTTGAGGCTCGTCGGCGAGAGGTAATCGAACTCGATATCGATCGATCGAACCTCCGGCGCGAGCTGCATGCGAAAGGCGTAGACGTCGATCGGATCGCGCGCCCAACGCACCGCCGCGCCGTTTGCAGTGATCCTGAGGCCCGCCAGGCGATCGATCGGACCCTGCGGCGCATGATTGCCGGGCAACCATTTGGGATAGAACAGAACGGTGTTGGTATCCACGCCGCTGAGGTTCTCGCGAACGTGCACGATGCGCCGCTCCGGATCGGACGCGTCGACCGCCAAGACGATCGCGCCCGGATACTCCCGATCCTTAGGAGTTGCGATGGGCTGGGTCGCCGTCGTCCACATCGGGCCGGCGCTCATGGCCGCGACGCCCAAGCTCGCAAGCGCGCCGCAGACCACCATCGCCGCTAGCCTCATGGGCATTGCCTTCCCTAGGATGAAGCCTCGGACTCTAAAGCAAGCCTAATACGCCCTCAAGCCCAATCGCTCGGCTTAAGCCTATTCCAGGCAAACCACGAGCTTTGCGGAATGTGTGCGCCAATTGATCGGGATTACATACGAGCGTGCGTATGGCGGGGTGATCTTCTCGACGTCGTTGGCAACGATCGTCGGAACCGAAATGATGAAGTTCCGTCCAAAATCCTTACGCGCATTGCCGGAGATCGTGTTGGCGACCTCGCCGACCAAATCCATGATGTTTGCGTCACTGGTATCGGTTTCCTGCATGCGCATCAAGAGCACCGTGAGCATGCCGCGCGGCGCCGAGAAATAGACGATGCCCTTGCGTGCGCCGGAAATCGATATGATGCCGGTATACTCATATACGCCCGGCTTGCCGTCGGTCACGAGATACGGCGATCCCACGCTCGCGGTCTGGTGCGCGGAACTCTCGAAATAGTTCGTCGTCCCCTCGATGAACGTTCTGATTTCCGCTTCTTTGAGCATCTCAGACGTCCGACAGCAACTCGAGGAAGGCATCGTTGAGCTGGCGATCGGTAAACGGCTTGCAGAGAAATCCGTTCGCGCCTTTCTCGATGGCCTCGACCGCGGTGGCCTTGTCGGCGAGCGCCGAGACGACCAATATGAGCACTTTGGAATTGATCGCCACCAATTGCTTCACGCACTCGATGCCATCCATCTCCGGCATGGTCAGATCCATCGTCACGACGTCCGGCTGGGTGCGGCGAAACAATTCCACCGCCTCGCGTCCGTTGCTCGCCGCCCCGACCACTTCCAGGCGGTCGATTTGCTGCGAACGCTCGATCCGTCGGCGGATGATGTTCGAGTCATCGACGATCATGAGCTTCAACGGCGTTTGCGAGGCCATAGGCTTGCTCATCAAGCCGCTTCAGTGGTGTTCGCGCGTTTGCCCAAGGCCGGCAGCGTTAGCGTGATGCGCGTGAATTTTCCCACGGATGTCGCGACTCCCACCCGCCCGCCAACATCGTGCACACGCTCCGAGATCAAGTTCATTCCGACGCCCCGGCCCGCATCCCGAGTGACACCGTCGGCGGTCGAGAATCCCGGCTGGAACAGAAAGGAGAATACCTGCTTGGCATCGAGACCCGCCGCTTGCTCCGCGGTAACCAGGCCCTTCTGCACGGCGACTTCCTTGATGCGCTCGGCCGACAATCCGCGCCCATCGTCCTCGATCGTGAATTTGTAACCGCTGTCGGGCAGTTCCTGAAATTCGACCCGCACCTTGCCGACCTCCGGTTTGCCCAGCTTCGGACGCCCGCCGCGCGCCTCGATGCCGTGCACGATCGAATTGCGAACCGCCTGTACGGCAATCTCCTTGACGAGGCGCGTATAGCCCTCGGGTATGGCATCAAAGCCGATGCACTCGAGCGCCGCGTCCTTGGCATTTTCCTCGGCCATTCGCCGCGCGAGATTCTGCAAACTCATCTCGATGCTTGCATTCGCCTTCTTGGGGCGCGAGGCAGTCTCGGTAACACCGGAGCCTTCCGGCTCTTCGTGCTGGCTCACGTGCAGGCGCGACAGGCGCGCGACCAGATCGCTGATCGACTGCAAGTGCGTCAGCAGGTCGTCGAGCTTGATGACCAGCGGCAGGAAATCGTTTCCCGACAGCTCGGGCTTGCCGCGCAGCATTTCCAAATCGTCCTCGAAGGCATGTGCGCGGCTCTCGATCGAAGACAAGCCCAATGAGGCGGCCTCCCCTTTGACCGAGTGGGCCTGCCGGAACAGGCTGTCGAGCTTCTTGCGGAACGCGGTTTCGTCGCGCGCGGGCTCGCGCAGCACGGCGTTGATCATTTTCATGGCGGCATTGGAATCGCTGAGGAAAGACGCCAACTGGCTCGGATCGACGTGTAAAATACCGAGCAGCGTATCCACCTGCGCTTGCGCCTGGCCTTGCGAGACCTTCAACTCGCGCGCCAAGTCCACTTGCGCCGTAATATCGGATACCGACACGAGCACGTGTTTGATCTTTCCCTCGACCCGAACCCGATGGAAATCGAACTCCAAGTACCGCGTCTCGGCACCGCCCTGATTGTTGGTGATGCGGATTTCGACTTCACCCAGGGGGTTGATCGACTTGACCAAATTCTCGTTGGTGCGTTCCGCCCAGAGGATCGATACGTATTTGAGCGCGGTGGCGAGAGTCCGCTCATTGACGATTTCCCGCAATAATTCGTCGAAGGTGAGTCCGGCGAAGTCCTTGCGCTGGAACAAGACTTCGAGCGCGCGCGAATAGGTCGCGCCTATCGTCAAGTCTTGATCGAGTAGAAACAGGCCCTCCTTGACGGTCCGCAAGATGTCCTCGGTCTGCCGGCGTGCCTCGCGCAAGTTGTGGGCCTGTCGCCGTCTGGCGGTCAACAGCACGGTCACCAGCACGACCAAGACGCTGGCACCAAGCATGCCTGCAAGCATGAGAAGGCGTAATCGCGTCGCCGAACCGGCATTGCGCGCTTGCAGTTCCGTGCCCAGCGCCGCAATTTCCGCATCGATGGCGGCCAAAGAATGCCGTGCGGTATGGATCGCGGTATTGACGTCGTTCGACAACTGACGCCCGCTCTCGTTCAGTACGGTGCCGCTCGTTTCGCTGTCCTTGTAGGGTACGCCCACGAACTGGACCACGGGCGCCAGGGACCGGTTCAGCGGCTCCCAAATGGCATGCAGCGATGCCGTATGCCTCGCCGCATCGACCTCGGCAAATGCCGCCGTATTGCTCGACGCGCTGAGCCAGCCGCTCGCTTGCGCATCGAACATCTTGCGCTGCGCTGCGTCGAGCGCGCCCACGGCTTCACGCAATTGATCCAACGGCGCCTGCGTATAACCGCGTGTCGCAAGGCGGTCATGCACGCTCTCCAGCGACGTGCGGATGAGGTCCGGATAGCGCTGCTGTTCGGCGACCAGCTTGAGCGCCGCCGTGGTGTTCGCAAGTTCGGTCGCCATCTCGAAGCCGGGCAGCAGGATCGTCGCGAAGAACCCGAGACCAAGAGCCGCGACCAGCGCGGCGAGGGCGCGCGGCGTGAGACGTTCAATGAATCTGGATGGTAGCGCTGAAATCATGTATCCGAAGCCCCTAAATGCCCTGCTTGATTGGTTTTGTGCGCGGCCGATCCGCCTGCATCCCGCAATGCCTCGAGAAAATGCCCGGCGGACGGATAGCGGTCGTTTGGATTCTTCGCCAAGACGCGATCGATCACGGGTTGATACCGGGCCAGCGCCGCGGGCAGCGGCGGCGGTGCCGCGTTGCGATGCGCATTCAGGATATCGGTCAAGTTATTGCCGCGGAACGGCAGGCTGCCGGCCAGCATCTCGTAGAAGACGATACCCAAGCTATAGAGGTCCGCGCGTTGATCCGGATGATTTCCCGCAATCTGTTCCGGGCAAACGTAATACGGCGTGCCCGTCTGTAGGTCCGAGCGTGACAAGTCGGTCGCGACGAGCTGCGCACGTGCCGACCCGAAGTCGATCAAGACGACGCGATTGTCGGTGGTCAGCATGATATTGGACGGCTTCAAATCCCGATGTACGACGCCGGCGGCGTGCACCACCTGCAATGCCTCGGCGATCTGCCGCGCATAATTCACGGCGTCTGCTTCGCTCACCGGGTTCTGCAGCCGCTCGCGCATGCTGCCGCACGGAAAGTATTCCAGGGCGAGATACAAATACTCGGACGTCAGGCCGAAATCGATGACATCGGCGATCGAACGGTGATTCAAGCTCGCCAGAATCTCGCATTCCCTCGCGAAGTCGCGCCGGTCGTCCTCGGACACGCTCGCGTGGCCCTTGATCGGTTGCACCTTGAGCGCGACCTGTTGCGCCAATTTTTCATTGCGCGCGAGGTACACCGTGGCCGCGGACGAATGCGCGATTTTCTTCAGCAGGCGGTAGCCCGCAACCTCGGGCAACGCATGTTCGGGCTGCGCCGGTGCGGCCGCGCGCACGGGCGCCGCAGCCCGAATGGGCGCCAGCAGCGGTTGCAGCGCGGACGTGAACTCGCCGACGTTGACCGCGTGTATCGGCCAGTAGTCCGCAGCGCCCGCTTTGATCGCGCGCGCCGCCCAACGTTCATCGCCGTGGCGAGCGAACACGAAGATCGGCAGCTGCGGCGCTTGAGCATGCAATCGCGTGACGCCCGCCAGCGGATCATGTCCACCGCCGCGCCGCATGAATTCCACGATCAACAGAACGGCCGCATATGAGCGCAGGCGTTCGGCCGAAAGCGCATCGAATCCCTCCTGGTTGATCGTATCCGCATCGAGCTTGACGGCGCTACGACGCACCAAACTCGCGAGCTTCAAGCGTAGTTCGAGATCGTCGTGGACGACCAGACACAATTGCGTCGCGCGATTGCGCCGCCCGAGCGTCGTAGTTTCGCTAAATACCGCATTGTCGGCTACCGGTGTCATTTCAGCACGTTCATCATTTTCCCATCTTGAACACGACGCGAATCTCCGTCTTCACGTCGATCGCGTGACCGTCCTTGACGAACGGCTCGTAGCGCACGTGGGATGCGGCGGCCGTGGCTGCCCCGTCGAAAACGCTTTTTGGCGCCGAATCGACGACCGCGACATCGACGACCTTGCCTTCGCGCGTCACGGTGAATTTCAAATCTACCCACCCTTCGATGCCTCTGGACAGGGCGGTCAACGGATAGGTCGGCCGCAGCGGCTTCTTGGCGACGAGCGAGGCCCCGGCAACGGTTGGTATCCCGGGGGCAGGCTGATTCTGCTTCTGTTTTAGCTGTTCCTGAGCGATCTTGTCGTTGAGCGAATCGAGGTCGGCCGAGCCGCCCAGTTGGCCTGCGATGCTCGCGAGCGAAGCGGCCTTCGCGGCATCTCCCGATTCGAGCACGGCACGGGCGCGCGTCACGACCTCGGCCTGGACGGCGGTCGAGATCGCATGCACGGCGTCGTTCTTGGGATCGGCGGAGCGCAACTGAATGACATAGAACACTGCGCTGTCGCCGTCCGGCTCCAGAATTTTCCCTTGTGCGAGACGCGTCTGCGCTGAATCAAGGAGCTGCGCTGCAACGGCTTTGTCATGCGCCTGCTGATCGCGCGCCGCGGCTAGATCATGCTGCAAGCCCGCGATCAGGGCCGGCGCCGCATTTTCGCTGCGGGCTTCGTTGATTTCGCGCTCGGCGTCGCTCAGATGATGCTGATCGAGCGCCGCGCGGGCCGCCAGCAGCAATTTCTTGATGAATTCCTGCGATTGTTGTTGCAGTTCGGCCGCGCTCACGCCCGCCTGGCGCGCCTGCTCCAGATAAAAGGCGGCGCTATCGTTGTGCGGTTCGAGCAAGTGATCCTGCTGCAATCGCGTATCGATGAGCTTGACGAGGCGGTCCGCATCGGAGGCTTCGCGATGCTGGCGCAGTTCGTCGCGCAGTTGGCTCAATTTCGCAGGGCTCAGCGATTTGGCGCGCGCCGCATCGTCGAGCAACTGCGCGGCCCGATCGAAATTCTTGGCATTGAGCGCCGCCTGGATTTGCGCCGGCCCGAGCTCGGCTCGCAACGTCACAATCCGCGCATCGAGGTCCAACAAACGTGCGTCGTCGGGATTGATGGTGCGCGCGGTTTCGAGAGCCTGCAGCGCCAGATCGATTTTTTGTTCGTCCAGATCGGACTGAACGCGCGCAAATAAAATCTGTGCGAGCCGTTGCAGGCCCTGGCGCGCCTCCCCATTGCCGGGATCGAAGACCAGCACGTCTTGATAGAACGTCAGCGCATTGCCGTTGGCTGGATCGATGAAATGCCGGTCCGTCATCGCCTGGCGCGCCTTCTCGAGCAGCGTATCGACTTGCTCATCGGTTGCCGTACTCGGCGTGACGTCCGGCACTGAATTTGCCGGCGCTCCTGCAGTTGCGTCGGCGGCCGGCGCGACAGCAGGCGCCGTGACTGCCACCGGGGCGATCGCGACGGGCGGCGCGGATTTGTGGAACACCAGGAATCCGACACTGCAAACGAGAACAACGGCGGCACCGATTTGGACCCCGCGGCGCTGCCATAGGGGACGGACCGGGTCGAGGTCGGGAGTCGATTCGGATACCTCCGCGGCCCGCGCCTGGTGGTTGCCGAGCTCTTCGCGCGCGCTCGCGACGGCCGTAGTCAATTGCGCGGCTTTGAATGGAACGGCGACCAGCGATTCTATTTGCCGCTGCTGTGCCGGCAGTCGCCATGCCTCGGTATTCGCGCCAAAATCGAGCACGATGATCGCGAATCGATCTGATTGGCGCTGCAGGAGCGATAAACCTGCGGCTCGATCGGCGCAGTCGCGTGCGTCCCAGATGATCACGGCGGCCTGACCGGCAGACGTCGCCTCCAGCAACTCGTCGGTGGTGTCGACCTGCTTGAGCGTATATTCGCTTTCCAATCCCGGGCCGATCAGCGGCCAAAGCGCCTCGTCCTGCGTGACCAGAAAAACTCGGGTCTTTTGCACGCGATGGTGTGCCCCGGCCGCATCTCCCGCGGGGGCAGGGCTGGCCGGCAACTGAATTCGTGCTGCATTAGACAAGGCTGCGCTCCCGGATTCCTCTCAGCGCTGCGAACGGTTGGGCAAGCAACGCCATGGTCTACATCGACCCTCTTTAAGTCCCAGTGCAACAATCTCTAGGGTCATGGAATTGGCGACATACTGAGCGGGCGCAGATCACATATTTCGCTCCGAGATACGGCAAACGCCGTTCTCGGCACGCTCTTTCATTGAGAATATGTGAGCTAATTCGCAGGTGGACGGCTAAAGCGCCCGAGGGTCTGGGTGAGGCCTACGGCTTGACCCGTGCGGCTCGCGTCGAACGAGCTCTTGGTTTTCCACACAGACAGATCCCAGTCTTCGCCGATCCGCGCGAACAACCGCTGCGCCGTAGGTGCATCTCCCGCGCGCAGCGCCAAGCGACCCCGCGGCTGAAAACATCAGCGCCGATAACACCAGCGTGCCGATATACCGGTAGCGAATGTTACGCATCGAGTACCTCGCCGCCGTCCTGGCGGCGCGGAGCATATCTCGGACGAATCTGGATGTCACTTCCCAAGGGTATCGGGGCGACTACAACGCGAAAGACGCTCGCGCGAATCGCGCTACAATGCCCGCGCCGCGGCTAACCTTTTGTAGGGAAGTCCTCAGCAGGAGCGATGAGACGATCGGGACCCCGTTAGGGGAACCTTTCCGTCCATGGCGGCTCCTATACCCAAACAAAACGGAGAACGTATGCGTCGGTACCCCCATCTATGTCGCTTTATCGCGGTCACGGCCTTCGGCCTTGGTGCGGCGGCGTGCCACCACGGTAGTTCGAGCATTTCCACGGCAACCGCCACTGCGGACCCCGTGGGCATATGGACGGGCACCGACTCAATCAGTGGATTGGCGGTGACTGGGTTGATCAATACGGCGGGCGAATCCGAATTCGTACGCGCCGACGGCATGCTCTATGACGGTACGCTGACGATCTCCGAAAGCACGCTCTCGGGCACGCTGTACGGCTATAGCCCCTATGGCACGGCGTTTCCCGATGGCTCGAACTTCGGCCTCGGCACATTCGGCGGTACGGTCGTGAGCGCATCGTCGATCGACGCCACCTGGAGCTTCACGACGATCAACAGCGCGACGACGGATAACATGTGGTCGCTGGCCTATGATGCTCTGTCTACCACTGCATCGTCGATGGCGGCGATCGCCGGCACCTACACGAATACCGAGACCGACGGTCCATCGGCCAGCGCGACCGTGACGATTTCCGCCAGCGGCGCCATCAGCGCCACGAGCAGTTCCAGCGGCTGTGTGCTGTCCGGACAGGTGACCGCAAACGAGCCGACCATCAACATCTATGAAGTCACCCTGAGCTACGCGAGCTGCACCGATACCGCATTGAACGGTATTCAGTTCGCGGGTCTGGGCACGCTGAACCCCGCTACCCCGGCCAAGGTGCTTATCGCCGTGACCGGCGAGGCCACCGACCAATCCAACTACGGCCTGGTGATGACGCTCACCGCAAGCTAGAACGGTCGCGCGATTCAGTGAGTCAGCCGCCCGTACCGATGCAATACCGCGCGTAGCGCATCATGTGGAATCGCGATCACGCGGTGATCGTCGACGCCGGTCATGTCGTGTGCCGCGACCATCGCGTTGACGATCGCCTCCTCCGTCGCCTCGACGGTCGCCTGAAACACCGCGTCGAGCGAATCGTTGGGCAGCATCTTCAGATCGACCGGACGGTCGACGACCGCCGCAGCGCGCGGGTTGGCCGTGGAAAAAGCAATGAAAATATCGCCCGAGCCGTCGCCCGATATGCTGCCGATGCGGCCCAATCCCAGGGTCACCCGGCGCGCGACCCGCTTGAGTTGGTGGGCGAGCAGCGGCGCATCGGTTGCCACGACCACGATGATCGAGCCGTGCTCCGCAACGTCCGAGGGAATGAACGCATACGGTTCGGGAGCCGGAATCTCGCGACCCACGGGAATTCCGGCGATGCGAAGATTATTGCGGGTGCCGGTATTACACTGCACCAAGACGCCGACGGTATAGCCGCCATCCTTGGCATCGAGCCGGCGCGACGAGGTTCCGATTCCGCCTTTGTAGCCGTTGCAGATCATGCCGGTGCCGCCGCCGACGCTGCCCTCATCGACCGTACCCGCGCGCGCGCTATTCAGGGCGTGAAACGCATCGTCGGGCTTGACGTGGAAGCCGTTGATGTCGTTGAGCCAGCCATCCCAGGTTTCGGCAACCACCGGCAACGACCACCAATACCCGCTGGCATCGGCCTCTCCCTGGGCAATGCGCCACTGAATGACCGCGTCGCGCACGACCCCGACACTATGCGTGTTCGTGATCATGACCGGTCCTTCCAAGAACCCGGATTCATCGACCCAAGCCGTGCCGGTCATTTCGCCGTTGCCGTTTTGCGCAAACCAGCCCGCGAATACCGGGTTGGAGAGCGATTCTCGGCCGCGAGGCAGAATCGCCGTTACGCCTGTGCGTATCGGCCCGATGCCCGTTTGCAATTTTCCCGTGCCGGCGATCAGCGTCGTGTGACCGACGATGACCCCGGCCACATCGGTGATCGCATTCAGAGGGCCCGGCTCGCCGTCAAACGGAATCCCCAGGTCGCGTGCCCGCGGCGCCGCAGGCGGGCCGCCCGCGGCGGCCACCGCGCAGATCAACGCGCATGCGATTGAGCAACAAACGCCGAATGCGCGGCGGCAGCCGAGGATCGGGTTCGCTGAAGCAAGCACCCTAGTTCTTCACGATTTCCACGCGTCGATTCTGCGAGCGGCCCAGCGCGGTGTCGTTGCTGCTGACCGGTTGGCTCGCCCCAAAACCACGCGTCGTCAGGCGATCCTGATCGACGCCGGCATTGACCAGATAGATCTTGACGGCAGCAGCCCGTTTTTCAGAAAGCGTCTGATTGTGCGCAGCGGTGGCAGTGTTGTCGGTGTGTCCTTCGATCGAGAATTTCCACGTCGGCTCGCTCCTGGCCGCGTTGACCAGCGCATCGAGTGCCGGCTTCGATTCGTCCTTGAGATGGTCGGAATCCGGGTCGAATAATATCCCGTAGAGCCGCGCGCGGCCTTGGCTCTTGATCTGCTGCACGACATCGTTGCTGGTGCCCGGCTTCCAGTGCGGGCAAGCGCCGATCTCCTTCGAGATGCGCTTGCCGACCCAGTCGCCGGAGGGGGTCTTGTCGGTGTTACCCGCAAACCACCAGTAGCCGAGAAACGATTGGCCATCGTCCGCGAAAATCATGATTGCCGGACCGCCACGGCGTGGGCCGGCAACTTCACCTTCAGTCCAAGTAAAGCGAAGCACCCGGCCATCGAATCCTCCGCTTTCGATGAGACCGTTGTTGTGCTCGTAGCAGCCATCGACGGTCGCGCCGGTCTGCTGCACGCGAAAGGTGCCGTAGCTCGAGGAAAAAGCGCCGGAGTTGTCCGTCAGGGGTCGTTTGACGAGCGGCTTTCCGTAGGCATAGAAATCCATGATTTCCATGTACTTGTCATCGCCCCAGTTGTTGAGCACCGTCAGCTTGAGGTAGCGGCCGGTCGCGGGTGTTTTCAGTGCGAACTTCTGGCCGTCCTTGACGGCTTCCAACGAAGGCTTGGCGATTTCGGTAAAGCCTCCGTCCTTGCGGTCCGAGATTTCCACCGTTAAGTCCTTGGCGCCACGTCCGCGGTTTTCGACTTGCGCGGTGTCGAATGCCAGGCTGGTGATTTCGCTTTTGTCCGCCAGTTCGAAGACAAATACCTTGGGTGTCAAGTCACCGGTCGGCGTAGCCCAACCAGTGCTCGGGAGCTCGTCCAGAAGCGAGTTGGGCGACCAGTTGCCGGAGGTCGAATAGGACGGAGGCGCTTGCACGACGAGTGCTCCGGCGCCCCAGGACAGCAAGTTGATCTCGTCGGTACCGCCCTCGCCCATCGCCGCCAGCGGCATCAGCAGCAAACAGAGTACGGCTATGCGCATACGACCCCCCCGGTGGATAAACGAGCGTTGTTGGCCGGCACGACAATATCACTTGTAATCTCGAGTACCTAGGGTGAAAGAGCAGCTCTGCGGGCCTCCAGCGCGCCGAGCCGTTGCCGAAGCTTTTCGATTTGGTCCGAACTCAGGCGTTCGGCGCAGCCGGCCAGGATCCGTCGACCGCGCACGATCAGCGAATCGAGTAGGCGCGCGTCGCTGCAAGTCGATGCAATGTCCTCGAAGGCACGCAGCAGCCGCAGGCTGACCGCGATATCCGACATCGAATAATGGCGAATTTGCTCAAACGCCGTATCGAGCAGGCTCTCGGTCCCGATCCATGGAACGATGACCCGAACCACGTGTGGCGGATCGTAGAGCAGGGAGACCGGAACACTGCGATTCACGAATCGGATCAGAATTCGTCCCAGCTGATCGATGCAGGTGATTGCGGTGCTCGGGTCGTTGACCGCCGAGGAAATCGCTTTGAGTGCGATATCGACAATTTGGATGACTCCGAATTCGATGTCCTGCTGCAGCGTGCGGGTCGGCCCAATGTCGAACGCCGAGCGCAATTCGTGCGCGCGCTCGGCGTCGACGCGACCCTCGGGCGAGGCGCCGAACAGCGCAACGCCCGCGGGCACGAAGTGCCCGACCCGGCGGACCAATCGCACGCGCAATTTGTATGTTTTCGCGAGGTGCAGCAAGCGCCCAGTATCGACATAGCGGATGTAGCCGGAAACGTCGCTGCCGACCAGTACCTCTTGCTTGTTGTCGTCGAGCGGCGCGGCTTGTAGCTCGTAGTCGCGTCGCCGGGAATCCGGCATGAAGTCGTCGATCACGCCCTCCGTTTCGCGCGCGATCCGGTCGACGATGTGATTGACGCTGATCGCCTGCGAGATGTGATGGATGAAGAAGATCAGCCACGCGACGCAGATCAACGCGAGCAGCATGGCACAGGTTACCGTGGCGACCGGAGAAACGGCGTGCGGAAGCGAGCGTGCGGCGGGCAATGCGGCCATACAATACGCGAAGGTGCCGAGGAATATCCCGAGCGTCCACTGAGTCACGCGGTCGCGGACGAAACTCAAGAGGATTCGAGGGGAGAATTGCATCGACGCGAGAGTCAGCGTCATCAACAGGATCGCGAATACGATTGACACCACGGTCATGATCGATGCGGCGATCGTGGCCAGCACGATCTGCGCGACCTGGGGATCGGCACGAGACGGGAACAGCGTTTCGGGGACCCAGGCGCTGAGCGCCGGGGTGGTCTCTTCGAAAGACGAAAGTAAGGCACCGAGAAAGCCGAGCGTGATGGCGATCAGCAGCGGCCGCACCAGAAATCCGCCGCGCAGCGCATACATGGCCGTACGGATGCGGGGAAATGATCGAGTCGTCACAAGGCGAATTCCATTGGTCCGAAACTTCTCTGTCGGATGAGCTCGTGTCGTCGCCGTTCTACGGCACCCTGTCAATTGTGCCGCACGCTACGCGTACACTACCATTGCGGCGAGCATGGTTCCGAGCAAAGCGCCGTCCGGTGGCGGAGCAACCGCGAACTCGATGCGACGGCCGCCCGCAATCGGCGAATCTTATTTTACGGCGGCCGACAGCAACACGCGTTCGTCGCGCGCATCGTAACGCGCCTCGAGGGGGGCGCTGTTCGCCGCGCGTAACAGCGTGTCGATCGATTGTTCGACCTCCTCCAGATCCAATTTGACCTGCGCGATGTCCGCGACCAACGTCACGACGCTCATGCAAGAGGCAATGAGCCGGCCGGCCGCGCGCACTTCGTCATCCGATAACGGTTGACCGTCGTCGGTGACACCATTGAAAAGCTTCTCGATCGCGTCTTCACAATCGCTCATGTCGGTCACGATGCTGCGAAACCGACAATAAGACTTGTTGCTCATGACCGTCTCCTCGTGCGCACTCAGATCAAATTGCTGCTTTGCAGCAATTTGATCTGAGTATCCGCGCGCCGGCATCTCGGTAATGCTGCTTTTTCCGGCGTTCGCTGAGTGTGTCGCAATCGGCACAACTGCTCAGGGGCATGGAGTCGGGGGTCACAGCTTATCGCTGTAATTCACGTGGCGGTTCGTGTAGGCAGCGAATAGCCGGCGCGAAATCGTGTGCGCCGCGCGCCATTCGATCGGCGCACCACGCTGCCGCAGGATGCGATCACGCCTCGCAGCGTTCGCGATTGCGCGAGCGATCGACAAAATAGTAGATAATGTCCGTCTATGGATGCCTACGCCGACCTGCTCTTCTATCTTGCGGCGATACTCGCCTTCGTCGGGCTGACGCTCGCGCTCAACCGGCTGCTCGGTCCGCAACCGCGGGCTGTGGGCGCGAAGCTCGAACCGTTCGAATGCGGGGCCACGGCGCTCGGCAATGCCGGCGACAACGCCGTCCCGGTCAAGTATTACGGGATCGCGATCGTCTTCATCCTCTTCGATCTGGAAACCGTGTTCCTGTACATTTGGGCGCTCGGCGCGCAGCCGCTGACGGCGACGGCTCTGGCCGCGCTCGCCTTGTTTCTCGGGCTGCTGGTGTTGATCATGTTGTACGTGTGGCGCAGCGGACTGCTCGAGCAGGTGACCCAATGACGGCCGGCAGCCGGACGGCGATGCCGTCCGGTGCATTCGAGTACCTGACGACCAAAAAGGACGAATTCGTCGGTTGGGCCCGCAAGTTTTCACTATTTCCCTATCCCTTCGTCACGGCATGCTGCGCGATGGAGTTCATGTCGGTCAGTTCCACGCTGTACGACACCGATCGTTTCGGCGCGGCGCTGCCGCGATTCTCGCCGCGCCAGGCGGATCTATTGATGGTCGTCGGCACGATCACCCATAAGCAGGCACCCGTGCTGCGGCGGGTCTACGAGCAAATGTGCGAGCCGAAGTGGGTCATCGCGTTCGGCGTCTGCGCAACGAGCGGCGGCTTCTATCAGAACTACGCGGCGCTGCAAGGCATCGACCGCATCATCCCGGTCGACCTCTACATCCCGGGCTGCCCGCCGCGCCCGGAAATGGTCATCGACGGGATCATGAAGCTGCAGGATCGAATAGCAAGCGACCGCCATCCGATCATCACGGATAGGTTTTAGTCTTGACCGCGCCGGTGCACGAGCGAATTGTCGAGCGCTGGTCGGCGGCGGCGCTCGAGACGGCCGTGGCACACGGAACCTTAGGCTTGGTCATCCGCCCGGATTTGCTCGTCGACGTTGTGGGCTCGCTGAAGGTCGAATTCGGCTTCGACCTGCTGCTCGATGTCACCGCCGTGGACTGGCCGCAGCGCGAGCCGCGCTTCGATGTGGTGTATCACTTGTACACGACGCGCGAGTTCGTACGGGTGCGCGTCAAGACGCGCGTGGCGGCGAGCGCGCCCGTCGTCGACTCCCTGCTGGGGCTTTACAACTCGGCCCGTATCGCGGAACGCGAGTGCCATGAGATGTATGGGATCGAGTTTCGGGGCAATGCGGACCTGCGGCCGATCCTGCTGTACGAGGGTTTCATCGGACACCCGCTGAGGAAGGACTACCCGAAGCAGCGCGAGCAGCCGCTGGTTCCGTACCGAAAGTGATGCAATGCTGAACGAGGCGCCGCTACCGAACCCCATCCGACCCGCTTTCGGCGCCGGCGAGAACGCCGGTACGACGATCGTCAGCATCGGCCCGTCCCACCCGGCGACGCACGGGACGATCCAAATCATTGCCGAGCTGTCCGGCGAGCGGATCCTGCGCGCGGACGTGCACTGCGGCTATTTGCACCGAGGTTTCGAAAAGGAGTGCGAGTCGCATACCTGGCACAACCTGATTCCGTATGTCGACCGGCTCAACTACTGCTCCGCGCTGATCAACGATTTCGCCTATTGCGACGCGGTCGAGCAGTTGATGGGCATCGAGATCACGCCGCGCTGCCGCTACCTGCGCACGCTGCTCGCCGAATACTCGCGCATCGCCGATCACCTCACCTGCACCGCCGCCGCGCTCATGGAACTCGGCGCGATGACCGCTTTCCTCTATCTCGTCACGCTGCGCGACTACATCTATGAGCACCTTGCCGACCTGACCGGTGCCCGCGTGACTTATAGCTTTGGTCGAATCGGGGGGCTGGCGCGCGACCTCCCGGTGGGCTGGCTCGAGCGCCTCGAGCAGATCCTGTGCGAGTACGACGTGTTCGTGGGCCGGGTCCATGGGCTCGTCGACCGCAACCGCATCTTCATCGATCGCATGCGCGATATCGGCGTACTCAGCAGCGAGGAGGCGATCGACTGGGGCTTCACCGGCCCGGTCCTGCGCTCGACGGGAGTCGCGCGCGACCTGCGCAAGGACACGCCCTATCTCGCCTATGCGGAACTCGACTTCGAGGTACCGGTCGGCATCAAGGGCGACAATTACGACCGCTACTACGTGCGAATGCGGGAAATGGACGAGTCCGTGCACATGATCCGCCAGCTCGCCGAACGGCTGCCGCAAGGTCCGATCAGCGTCGCGGACCGCCGCTGCACGCTGCCCGAAAAGCAACTCGTCTACTCGGAAATCGAGTCGCTGATCAATCACTTCAAGCTCATCAGCGAAGGCCCGCAAGTACCCGCTGGGGAGATCTACTCAGCCCACGAGGGGGCCAACGGCGAACTCGGCTTCTACCTCGTCAGCACCGGTGGCGGCGTACCCTACAAAATGCACGTGCGCGCGCCGAGCTTCGTGCATGTCGGCGGAATACACCGGTTGCTAGAGGGTTATCAGCTCGCGGACCTGGTGCCGACGTTCGGCTCGATCAACATGATCGGCGGCGAGTGCGATCGATGAAGGATCTGATTCCTGAATTCGAAGCGCTGCGTGCGCGCTTTCCGCCGGGGTTTGCCTCATCGCTCGTACTGCCGTGCCTGCGACGCATACAGGAGGAACGCGGCTACGTCGCCGATTCCGACATCGACGGACTCGTCGCCCACATTGGGGTACCGCGTATACAAATCGAGGAAGTGCTGTCGTTCTATACACAGTTTCGTCGTCGACCGATCGGCCGCTGGCACTTGCAAGTGTGCCGCAACGTCAGCTGCTCGATGCGGGGTGCCGAAACGCTGCTCGAGCACTTGCAGCGCAAGCTCCGCATCGCGCCGGAAGAGACGACACCCGACGGCCGCTGCACGCTCAGCGCGGTGGAGTGCCTCGGCTCTTGCGGCACGGCGCCGGCGATGATGGTCAATGATCGGTACGTCGAGAATCTGACCATCGCAGCGCTCGACGAGCTGCTCGAAGAGCTGGAGTAGCCATGGCGGGCCGGCAGCTGCTGATGACGTTTCCGGTGACCGCGAACTCGCATACGCTCGCGGAGTATCGCGCGCGCGGCGGCTATACGGTACTCGAGAACACTCTGCATCACCACACGCCTCGTGACGTCACGCAGGCCGTCGCGGACGCGGGGTTGCAGGGCCGCGGCGGCGCGGCATTCCCGACGGGCCGCAAATGGTCGGTCGTCGTGCCCGGGGACGGCCAGCCGCACTACCTGATCGCGAATGCGGACGAGGGCGAGCCCGGCACGTTCAAGGATCGTTGGATCCTCGAACAGGCGCCGCACCTGCTGCTGGAGGGAATGCTGCTGTCGGCCTACGCGATCGAGGCGCGGAATTGCTTTATTTACATTCGCGGCGAATTCGATCTGCCTTATCGGCGCGTGGCCGCCGCGGTCGAGGAGGCCTATGCGGCCGGCTGGCTCGGCGACGGTATCGGCGGTACTGGTTTTGGTTGCGACATCGTCGTGTACCGCGGTGCCGGTGCGTACGTCGCAGGCGAGGCATCCGGCCTCATTAGTTCGCTCGAGGGCAAGAAGAGCTATCCGCGCAACCGCCCACCGCGCCTCACGGTGAGGGGCCTTTACCAGCGACCGACGGTCGTCAATAACGTCGAATCGCTGAGCAACGTGACTGGGATCGTTGCGCACGGCGCCGCGGCGTTTCGCGCCGTCGGCACGGAAAAGAGCCCTGGCACACGGCTTTTTTCGGTCTCCGGCCACGTCAACCGCCCCGGCGTCTACGAGGTCGAGTTGGGTTTTCCCTGGCGAAAGTTCATCGACGAGGACTGCGGCGGTGTGCTCGGCGGAAAGCCGCTGAAGGCGGTCGTACCCGGGGGCATTTCGTCGAAGGTGATGACGGCCGCAGAGGTCGAGACGCTGCGCCTCAGCCACGAAGATCTCTGGAGCGCGGGCTCCACACTCGGCTCCGGGGGGATGATCGTGGTGGCCGAGGGCACCTGCATGGTTCGCCTACTGCAAATCATGCTGCGCTTCTACCACCACGAGTCCTGCGGACAATGCACGCCGTGCCGCGACGGCACCGGTTGGATGCACCGGATCCTCGACCGGATCGTCGCGGGCGAGGGCCGGCCGGAGGACATCGAGCGGCTCTACTACATCGCCAAGTACAACGACGGCACGACGATCTGCGGACTCGGCGACGCGGCCGGCTATGCCGCGTCCGGAATGCTCGACAAGTTCCGCGATGAGTTCGAATTCTGGATCGCGCACAAACACTCGCGTTGCCAAGGCCGCATCGAATGCCCGATATCCTGATCAACGGGCAGACCGTGCAGGCGCGCACCGGTCAGACGGTGCTCGAGGTCGCGCTCGCGAACGGCATCTTCGTGCCCTATTTCTGTTGGCACCCGCAACTCTCGAGCGCCGGGAACTGCCGGATGTGCCTGGTCGAGGTCGAGGGCCGCGGGCTCGACATCGCCTGCAACATGCCGGTCAGCGCCGGAATGCAGGTGCTGACCGACTCGGCGGAGGTCAAGGCACACCGCAAGGCGATGCTGCAGTTCATGACGCTGAACCACCCGGTCGACTGCGGCATATGCGACAAGGCCGGCGAATGTCGCCTACAGGACTATCACTACACCTACAACGGCGAGCCGTCGAAGTCCTTCGAGCCGAAGATTCATTCGAACAAGTACTACAACTTGTCGAGCCGAATCCTGCTCGATAACGAGCGCTGCATCCTGTGCCTGCGTTGCACGCGCTTTACACACGAGGTTTCGAAGTCGATGGCGCTGGGCGTGGAACGGCGCGGCGATGCGTCGAACATCCGCGCCGCCGAGGATCGGCCGCTCGACGAAGATCCGTATTCCGACAATATCGTCGACCTCTGTCCGGTCGGCGCGCTGCAATCGCGCCAATTCCTCTACAAGGCGCGCGTCTGGTACCTCGAGCCGACGCCGTCGGTCTGTCCCGGATGCGAGCGCGGCTGCACGGTGCAGATCTGGCACCGCAAACCGGAATGGCGGCTCAAAGCGCTCGATCCGCGGCAGAACGCGAGCATCGCGCGCGTCACGCCGCTCGAAAACCCGGCCGTCAACGGGCCATGGATCTGCAACAAGGGGCGCGACCTCGCGCGGATCTTCGAGCGCCGCCGCGCCGAGCAGGCGATGCTCAAAGGGATCCCGGTTCCGCTCGTTGACGCGGTCGACGCGGCGCGGGCGCTGATCGGTGCGGCGCATCGCCCGGCGGCGCTGCTATCGAACTGGGGATCGAACGAGGAGCTCGCGGCATTCAAGCAGTATCTCGGCGCGGTATTCGCCGCATTCGTCAAGCGCGACTGCGAACCCGAACCCGGTGAACGAGTCGAGGACGATCTGCTGATCCGACCGGATAAGAACCCGAACACGGCCGGCGCACGCGCTCTGTTCGGCGAGCCCGTGGCGATGTTGCCCGAAGGCACGGACCTCGTGCTGGTGTGGGGCGAGGGATGTGATTTTGCGAACTTGCCACGCGGCGCCCCGATCATCTTCCTAAACGCCTACCTGCGGCCGGAGAACGGCTATGCGGACGTGTTTATGCCGCTCAGCGTCCAGACCGAGCGTCATGGCCATTACACGAACTTCCAGGGCATCGTCAGCGAATTCCAGCCGTGCTTTCCGAAGCCCGACTCGATCGCCGACGCCGAGACGCTCTTCATGGCGTTGGCCGCGCCGGCCGGGGTGCGTCGATGAACGTGCCCGTCGCCGTCACCGCCGTGTACGTCGCGTACGCCGTCGGGCTGCTGCTGACCTTCGGCACGGTATTGACCTGGGTCGAGCGCAAGCAGGCGGCGATCATGGCCGACCGGATCGGCGCGAACCGGGCTTATGTGCGCATCCCGTTCACCCAGATCCGGCTGATCTGGTGGGGCCTGTTCCACGGACTCGCCGACGGCTTGAAGATGCTGTTCAAAGAGGACTTCCGGGCGGTCCCATACGATCGAGTTGCCTATGCGCTGGCGCCGTGGGTGACGTTCGTCCCGGTCATGCTGGTGTTCGCCGTCGTGCCGTTCGGCGGTTCGCTGGCGCCGGGCCGGCTGTTCCCCGCGCTCGCCGCCACCTACGGCACGCAGAGCTTTCGCATGCAAATCGCGCCGCTCGATGCGGGGCTGCTGGTGATATTCGCATTCGGCGGGCTGACGATCATCGGCACGATGCTCGCCGGCTGGTCGTCGGACAACAAGTTTGCGCTGCTCGGGTCGATCCGCGCCGGCTCGCAGCTAATCTCCTATGAGCTCGTGATGGGCCTGACGATCATCGGGTTGGTCCTCATCTACGGCACCGTCGACCTGGACACGATCGTCCGGCGCCAGTCGGGCACGGTGCTCGGCATCTTGCCGGCATGGGGCATTTGCTATCAGCCGTTCGCCGCATTGCTGTTCCTGACCGCCGCGATCGCCGAGAACAAGCGCATACCGTTCGACCTGCCCGAAGCCGAGTCCGAGCTGATCGCCGGCTACTACACCGAATACAGCGCCATGAAGATGGGATTGTTCATGTTCGCGGAGTTCATCGAGATCGCGATCGTGGCAGCGCTGTTCACGACGTTGTTCCTCGGCGGATACAACCTGCCGTGGCTGACCGACGCCGGCTTCGTGTTCCCCGGCGGACATCGGCTGGCGCTCGGGACCGGCACGGTCGTCGTCATGCAAGTTCTGACGTTTCTTGCGAAGGTGCTGCTGCTCTGCAGCTTTCAGATCCTGGTGCGCTGGACCTTGCCGCGCTTCCGCTGGGACCAGCTGCTGCATTTCGCCTGGAAAATCCTGCTGCCGCTCGCGATCGCAAACCTCGCACTGACCGCCATCGCCGTCGCGGTGCTGCGATGATGGAGTGCGGGTGAGCCGGCCGGCGCATCGGCGCAAGCGCTACTGGAACGAGCCCCGCATGGGCTGGTGGGAGCGCGCCTATCTATTCGAGGTCGCCCGCGGCCTGCTGATCACCGGCGGCGTGTTCACCGCGAATATGTGGAAGTGGATTACCGGCCGCAAGGGCGCGCTGACCGCGTACTACCCCGAGGAAATCCGCGCGGACTATGCCGCCGGCAACCGCGGCAAGCACGTGCTCACGCAGCGGCCGGACGGACGGCCGCAGTGCGTCGCTTGCAATCTGTGCGCGACCGTCTGTCCGGCGCGCTGCATCGAGATCGACGCGGCCTTCGACCCGGACGACCATGCGCATCCGAAGTACCCGGTGCGCTTCGAGATCGACTACTCGCGCTGCGTGTTCTGCGGCATGTGTGTCGAGGCCTGCCCGGAGGACGCGATCCGCATGGTCCCCGAGACTCCGGGTCTGCCGTCATTCGATCGTGACCGGATGTGGATCGCCCGCGAGGAACTGCTTCATTGGAAGCCGCAGCACGACGCCGCGAAGCCCTACCCGCCCGCGGACTCGAGCGGAGGCGCTCCGTGACCCAGATGCCGGCGCTGTATGGATTCTGCGCCGCCGCGCTGGGCGGAGCGGTCGCGATGCTGATTGCAAGGCATCCGATGCGCGTCGCGCTTGCGCTGATCGCGACGATGCTCTCGCTGGCCGGTATCTACGCACTGCTCGGCGTGCACGTGATCGCGGTTTTTCAGGTGTTGATCTACGTCGGCGCGGTCATGGTTTTCATGGTGTACGTCATCATGCTGCTCGATATTCGCGATCCGTCGTTCCTCGAGCGTTATTCACGTCTGCTCGTGCCCGGCGTGCTGCTCGGAGCATTGCTGGCCGCCGGCCTCGGCTACGCACTCGCGCACCGCTACGTCGCGGCGCCGCTCTATGCGGCGCGGGCGGACTTCCGCGTGCAGCCGTTCTCGGCCGAGTTCCTGCGCACCTACTGGCTGCATTTCGAGCTCACCTCGGTGTTGCTGATCGTCGCGGTGGTGGCGGCGATCGCAGTGATCCAGGGACGCGGAGGTCGCAATGGATAGCACGCAGCTGCTGCTGGCGCTCAGTATCGCGCTGTTCGTCCTCGGGCTCACCGGCGTCATCATCCGGCGCAACGCGCTCGTAATGCTGATGTGCATGGAGCTCATGGTCAACGCCGTGGTCCTGAGCCTCGTGACCTTCGCGGCCCGCATGGCGAGCGCCTCGGGCGCCGTGCTCGCGCTGCTGATTTTCGTGGTCGCGGCGGCCGAGATCGCGATCGCGATTCCGATCGTGCTGCTGCTCGTGCGCCAGCGGCGCACGCTCGACGTCGGCGCCTATTCGAGCCTGAAGGGATAGCGATGCTGCCGCTGACCGCCATCGTGCTGCTGCCCCTGATCGGCTTCCTCGTCAACGGGCTCGCGGGGCGCCGCCTCGGACACCGCTTCGTCAGCATCATCGGCTGCGGCCTGCCGCTGCTTGCGTTTGCCGTGGCCGTCCATTGTTGCCTCGACTTGACGGCGTCGCTCGGGGCAGCGCGCGTCGAGAACCTCTACACCTGGGCAGACGTCGACGGCCACCAGTTCGCGATCGGCTTCTGGTTCGACCGTTTGAGTGCCGTGATGACCCTGATCGTCACGGGCGTCGGCTCGGCGATCCATGTGTATTCGACGGGTTACATGAAGGACGACCCGGGCTACGCGCGTTACTTCGCGTACCTGAATCTGTTCCTGTTCTTCATGCTGCTGCTGGTGCTCGGCCGTTCGCTGCTCGTGTGCTTCGTCGGCTGGGAGGGCGTCGGGCTCGCCTCCTACTTGCTGATCGGCTTCTGGTTCGAAGACCCGGACAAGGCGCGCGCCGGCAAGAAGGCATTCATCACCAATCGCGTCGGGGATGCCGGTTTCCTATTGGGGATGTTCCTGCTGTATCACGGGTTGGGCACCCTGGATCTTGACCACGTACAGGCAGTATTCGCGGCGGGTGCACCGGCCGCGCTGTCGGGCGAGCTCATCGCGCTGCTGCTGTTCATCGGCGCAACGGGGAAATCCGCGCAGATCCCATTGCACGTGTGGCTGCCCGACGCGATGGCCGGCCCGACGCCGGTGTCGGCGCTGATCCATGCGGCCACGATGGTGACCGCGGGCGTCTACCTCATCGCGCGCCTGCACGGCATTTACGAGCATGCCCCGCTGACCTCCGAGCTGATTGCCGCGATCGGCCTGCTGACGGCGCTCATTGCGGCGACCGTGGCGGTCGTACAGACCGACATCAAGAAGGTGCTCGCCTGGTCGACGATCTCGCAACTCGGCTACATGTTCCTCGCACTCGGCGTCGGTGCCTACGGCGCCGCCGTGTTCCACCTCTACACGCACGCGTTTTTCAAGGCCTGCCTATTCCTCGGCGCCGGCAGTGTCATCCATGCGCTCGGCGGCGAACAGGACATCCGGCGCATGGGCGGCCTGGCGCGGCGGATCCCGGTCACGTTCGCGACCTTTGCGATCGCGACCGCGGCGATCGCCGGCCTGCCGCCGCTCGCCGGCTTTTTCTCGAAGGACGAAATCCTTTGGTATGCATTTGCCAGCGAGCGTGGCGCGCCGCTGCTGTGGGCGGTCGCTGCCGCGACAGCCGCACTGTCTGCGTTCTACATGTTCCGGTTGCTGTGGCTGACGTTTCTGACGCCATCGCGCATGGCAGCCCAGACCGCAGAGCACGTGCACGAGTCGCCCCCCGCGATGACCGGCGTGCTGGTGCTACTCGCGGCATTCTCCGTCGTCGCGGGCTTCGTGGCGCTACCGCAGTTCCTCGAGCCCCTGCTGCCGGTACCGGCGATACACGCAGCCCTGGCCGGGTATCAGACGCCGCTGCTCTGCGCCTCGGTGGCGCTCGCGCTCGCCGGTCTCGCGGCCGCCGTGCTCGTCTACGGCCGCGGCCCGGCTCGCGCAGAACGGCTCGCCGCGCACTTTCCGGCCCTGCATCGCTTGCTGTCCGGCGGTTATTATGTCGATGAATTTTATGCGCTGACGGTGACGCGCCCGATCCTGTGGCTCGCTGCACGCGTGTTCCTGCGCGGCGGCGATCAACGGCTGATCGACGGCACGCTCAACGGCCTCGCCGCGCTGTTCCAACGGGCGGCCGGACGGCTCTCGCGCGTGCAAGCGGGCGCGCTGCAACTCTACGTGCTGCTCGCCGGACTCGGAATCGCGGCCTGCGTCGCATGGGCATTGCACGATGTCTGACGCGGCACTGCTGAACGCGCTGCTGTGGCTTCCGGTTGCCGGCCTGCTCGGACTCGCGCTGCTGCCTCGCGACAGGGAGGTCGGCGTCCGCAGGCTGACGTTTGCGGTCACACTCGTGCAGCTAATCCTGGCGGGCTGGCTGCTGGTGCGCTTCGACGGCGCACTGCCCGGACTGCAATTCGCAACGCGGCTGCCCTGGATCCGCGCCTGGGGCGTCGGGTACCACATCGGGCTCGACGGCCTCAACGTACTGCTGGTCGCGCTCACGGCCTTTCTCGGGCCGTTGGTGGTCGCAGGCGCCGTCCCGGCCGTGCGCCGCGACGTCAAGTTGTTTCATGCGATGCTGCTGTTCATACAGTTCGCGATGCTGGGCACGCTGATCGCGCAGGACTTGTTCCTGTTCTACGTGTTCTGGGAAGCGATGCTGATCCCGATGTTTCTGATCATCGGCATCTGGGGAGGCGAGCGGCGCATCTATGCGACGCTGAAGTTCGTGCTGTACACGGCTTTCGGCAGCATTCTGATGTTGGCCGCCCTGATCTATCTGGTCTATTCGCTGCCGCAGACGGGCGACCTGCCCTCGTTCGCATTCGAGTACCTCTACCGGCACACGCCCTCGGCCGGCGTGCAGCGCTGGCTGTTTGCCGCGTTCGCGGTCTCGTTCGCGATCAAGGTACCGATCGTGCCGCTGCACACGTGGCTGCCCGACGCGCACGTCGAGGCGCCGACGGCCGGCTCGGTCATCCTTGCCGGCGTGCTGCTGAAGATGGGCACCTACGGCTTCATGAAGCTCGGCATCCCGCTGTTCCCGGCGGCGGCGTGGTACTTCACGCCGGCGATCATGACGCTGGCGGTCATCAGTATTCTGTACGGCGCGTGCCTGGCGCTCGTGCAGACCGACATCAAGAAGATCATCGCCTACTCCTCGATCAGTCACTTAGGCTACGTGATGCTCGGTCTCGCCAGCGTGAGCGTGCTCGGCATCCAGGGCGCCATCATCCAAATGGTCAGCCACGGCCTCGTCGCCGGCGGTTTGTTCCTGATGATCGGCATGGTTTACGAGCGCTGCCATACACGCGAGCTGTCCGACTACGGCGGGCTCGCGCGTCTGCTTCCCGTCTACTCGGTGTTCTTCATGATCCTGACGCTGGCGTCGATCGGGCTGCCGACGACCAGCGGTTTTACCGGCGAGTTCATGGTGCTCATGGGCGCGTTCGACACGGCCTGGCCGCAATTTCAGCAGGGTCACGCCGCGCCTCTCGTGTTGAGCGCGAGCGCGGTGCTCGGCGTCGTGCTCGGCGCCTGGTATATGCTGTGGTTCGCGCAGCGCTTTTTGTTCGGCGCTCCCCGGGCGCCGCATCAGCCGCTCGCCGACCTCGGCCGCCGCGAGCAATGGATCCTGGCCGCGATCGTCGCCGCGGTATTCGCGATCGGGCTCTATCCACAACCGCTGCTGCGCAAGACCGAGCAGGCGGCGCGGCAATACCAGGCCTTGCTGCTCGGCGGCGCGGCCCAAGACGTGCGCCGATGAGCTGGCCGGCCATTTTGATCGCGATGCTGCCGGAGCACCTGCTACTCGGCGGCATCGTCGCGCTGCTCGCACTCGAGATCGCGAATGAGCGTTGCCCCGGAGCCTTCGCCCTCGCACTCGTCGCGACCGCCGCCGCCGCGATCGCGGCGTTCTGCTTGCATGTGACCGGCTATGCGGCCGCGCCATTTCCCGGCCACTACGCCGTGGCGCCGAGCGCTTCGCTCGCCAAGTTCCTGCTGCTCGCGTTCGCGGTGCCGGTACTGCTGCTGTCCCGCGACGAGTTCAGCCAGAGCCGCTACTTCGCGTTGCTGTTGTCCTCGCTGTACGGCGCGTGCCTGCTCGTCTCATCGGCGAGCTTCCTGACGCTGTTTCTCGGCCTCGAAATCATGTCGCTGCCGGTCTATGCGCTGGTACTGATTGCGTTCCAGCGCCCCGATAGCGCCGAGGCCGCGCTCAAGTACCTGGTGCTCGGCGGCACGGCGACCGCCACCTTTCTGCTGGGCACATCGTTTCTGTACGGCGCCTGCGGCACACTCGGCATCGATGCGTTCGCCAGGGCTCTCGGGACCGCGGACCCGCTTGCGGCGACGGGAGCGGCGCTGATCGTCGCCGCGCTGTTCCTGAAGGCGGCGGTCGTACCGTTGCACGCGTGGGCTCCGGACGCCTATGAAGCGGCGAGCGTGCCGGTGACCGCGTACATGGCGGTCATCGTCAAGGCGGGCGTGCTGCTGGCGGCGCTGCAACTGTTCGGGAGCGCACCGGTTCCGCCGGCGGCGGCGGCACTCATCGCACTGCTGCCGCTCGCCTCGATGCTATGGGGCAATATTGCCGCGATTCGGCAAGCGAGCTTCCGGCGCATGATCGCCTACTCATCGATCGCACACGCGGGCTATCTGTATTTCGCGTTTCTCGGCGCCGGTCCGGGCCGCTACCAGACCATCATGTTCTATCTGGCGGCCTACGGCGTCATGACGCTGCTCGCATTCACCGCGTTGCCGGGTGCAGGCGACGACGCGGCTCAGGACCGGCTGCAGTCATTCGAGGGGCTGTTCCACCGCCGGCCATATGCCGCGCTCGCGATCGCCGCGTCGATGCTTTCGCTCGCCGGACTGCCGCCGCTGCCGGGATTCGTCGCGAAGTTCCTCGTGTTCCGCAACGTCGTTGCCGGGGGTCATACCGCTTGGGCGGTGCTCGGCCTGCTTGCCAGCTACCTGGGCCTGTACTTCTACCTGCGGGTCATCCAGCTGATGTTCATGCAGAGTCCGGCGAACCAGCCGCAACCGACGCATGCGCGGCGCCTGGCGTGGGTCGCTGCCGTCTGTTGTCTGCTGCCGGCGATCGCGATTGCGATCGCTCCCGGCTGGCTCCTCGATCGGCTTTGAGCGGACTCAAGCCCCCGCTTTCTTCGCGACGGGCCAGTAGCTGTCGAGCACCTTGACGCGTGCGACCTGCAGCCGGCGCGACACGATCTCGAGCAGGCGCGACATCATTTCGAAGCCGAAATCCCGATCCTCGCGGCACGCGGCGAGTAATTCGACGCCGGGAAACACGAGTGCGGTCACCGGCTCGAGGGCACGCGCGCCGAAGAACTTGCCGCGGTCGAGCAGCACGGACGACCAGCCAAGAGCCGCGCCCGGCTCGAGCGTATCGACGCGAAGCGCCTGGCCATGCGACTGGACCTCGAGAGCTATCCGCCCGGCGATCAGCAGGAAGAACTCGTGGCGCTGATCGCCTTCGAGAAACAGAACGGCATTGGCCGGAAACTCCACGCGTCGCGCCAATTGGCCGAGCTTCGCGCAATGCTCAGGGCGCATGCCGGCCGCGAACGGATGCCGCTGCACATCGAGCGTGAGGTCAGTCATGGGTGGCCCTCCAACAGTTCCCCCGTAGTCTACACACGGTTGGACCCTGCGGGCGTATTCGGCGCCGGCGCGCGTAGATATCGGCCGCTATATGCCCGCGCGCGCCATGCGGCGGCGCAAAAACGCGATCTGGCTCTGCAACGGCAGATCCTTGGGGCAGACGTCCTGACAGCCCAGCAGCGTCATGCAGCCGAACACGCCGTCATCGTCGCCAACCAGGTCGTAGAACTCGGCATCGGTGCGTTGGTCGCGCGGATCGAGGCTAAAGCGCGCGATCTTGTTCAAGCCGACGGCGCCGGCGAAGTCCGCGCGCATCTGCGCCGTACCGCAAGCAGCGACGCAGCAGCCGCACTCTATGCAACGGTCGAGTTCGTAGATTCGGTCCGCGAGATCGGGTTCCATCGGCGGCTCGATCCGTGAAAGGTCGCATTGCGGCTCCTTGGTGTGCAGCCATGCCTCGAGCCGCTCGCTGAGCGCCCGCATCCACTTGCCGGTGTCGACCGAGAGGTCGGCGATGAGTGCGAATGCCGGCATCGGCAGCAGCGTGATCTCCTGAGGCAAATCCTCGGTCAGCGTACGGCACGCGAGCCGCGGGCGGCCGTTGACGATCACACCGCAACTGCCGCAGATGCCGGCGCGACAGACGAAGTCGAAGCAGAGTGTCGGATCGACGCGTTCGCGGATCTCGGTCAGCGCGAGAAACAGCGTCATGCCCGCGGCTTCCTGCACCTCATAGGACTGTAAATGCGGCCGACTTGCAGGATCGGTCGGATCGTGCCGGAAGACACGCAAGCACAGGCGCCGCGCCTCGCTCATTGCCCCTGCTCCCCCAGCCGCTCGTTTGCGGCGCGCAGCCGTTCCGGCAGCAGATGCCGAAAGGGCATCAAAGCCTCTTGAACCTCACGCCGCGCTTGCCCCTTCGAGCGCTCGCGCAGCGCCTGCACCTCCGCCGTACGTCGCACGCTGTCCGGGTGATCGACATAGTCTCGCGCGCCGTAGCCGCGCCAGCCCGGCGGCAGCTCCATCGACGCCACGTCGAGCGGCTCGTAGCCGAGGCTCGGGAGCCGCGCCGACGGCCCGCTCCAGCTTGCCAGCGTGCGCCGCAACCAGCGCGCGTCATCGCGACGCGGGAAGTCCTCGCGGAAGTGCGCGCCGCGGCTCTCCTCCCGCGCGAGCGCGCCCGCGGCGATGCAAAGCGCGAGCTTCAGCATCCGCGGAACACGGTAGGCCATGACGAGTTCCGGGTTGGGCCCATCGCGGTGCCGTCGCAGGCCGATGCGGGCGCAGCGCTGCAGCAGCGCCTCGAGTTTGCCGACCGCGGCCTCCAGGCCGGATGCGTCGCGAAAGATTCCGACATTGGCCGTCATCACCTGCTGCATCTCGGACCGGATCAGCTCGGCGCTCTCCGTGCCCCGCGAGTCAAGCAGTGCATCGAGTGCCCGGCGCTGGGCGTCGACCGCCTCGCGCAACAACGCGGTTGGCACATCCAGATCGCCTTGCTCGCTCGCACAGAAGTCCGCGACGAACTCACCAACGATCATGCCGGCCACGACCGTCTCGGCGACGGAATTGCCGCCGAGCCGATTGAAACCATGCAGATCCCAGCACGCGGTCTCGCCGGCCGCGAACAGGCCGCGCAGCGTCGGACTTTCGCCCGTATGCGTCGTGCGGATGCCGCCCATCGTGTAGTGCTGCGCGGGATGCACGGGAATCCAGGCGTCGGCCGGATCGATACCCAGGAAGTAGCGGCAGATCTCCTTGACCTCGCGCAGATTCCGATCAATGTGCGCGCGACCGAGCTGTGTGATGTCGAGCCAGAGATGCGGGCCGAAGCGCGTCTCGGCGCCATGGCCGCCGCGCATGTGCTCGGCCATGCGTCGTGACACCACGTCGCGCGATGCCAGTTCTTTCTTCTCCGGTTCATAGTCCGGCATGAAACGATGGCCGGCTGCATCGCGCAACAGGCCGCCGTCGCCGCGGCAAGCCTCGGTGACCAGAATGCCGGCGGGGAAGATGCCGGTCGGGTGGAATTGCACGGCTTCCATATTGCCGAGTGCCGCAATGCCGGTCTCGAGTGCAAGCGCGGCGCCGATGCCCTCGCTGATCAACGCGTTCGTCGTCACGCGGTACAGGCGCCCGGCGCCGCCGGTGGCGATCACGGTCGCTCGAGCCGCGTACGCCAGAAGTTCGCCGGTGGCGAGGTCTCGGACGACAGCACCGCAACAGCGCGAGCCGTCGTGGATCAGCGCGAGCGCCTCTTTGCGCTCGTGGACCGGCACGCCCTGCGCGATCGCCTGGTCGCCGACAGCGTACAACATCGCATGGCCGGTACCGTCCGATACGTAGCAGGTCCGCCATTTGCGCGTACCGCCGAAGTCGCGCTGCGCGAGCAGGCCGTGAGCGGCGTCGCGCTCGGTGATCGTCACGCGCTGACCATTGATGATGACCTCTCGGTCCCCCCGCCGCACGCGGCTCCAGGGTACGCCCCAGGCGGCGAGCTCGCGCACCGCCTTCGGTGCCGTCTCTACGAACATGCGTGCGACCTGTTGGTCGGCGCCCCAGTCGCTGCCGCGGATAGTGTCCTCGAAATGCACGTCCTCGTTATCGCCCGCGCCCTTGACGGCGTTGCCGAGGCTCGCCTGCATGCCGCCCTGCGCAGCCGCCGAATGCGAACGCTTGGCGGGTACCAGAGACAGCACGATGGCATCGAGACCACGACGCCGCACGCCGATCGCAACGCGAAGGCCCGCGAGGCCGCCGCCGATCACGAGTACGTCGCTGTAGACGATCTTCACGCGACCGGCTTCATCATGGGCGCGGCGTCGCAATCCATGCAGGCACGTACCGCTCGCCATAGCGATCGGCGTGCGCGATGCCGATGCGCACGTAAGCCGCGAGTGTCGCGAGGCCAAGCGCCACGAAGAACACGGTCATCGACCATTTGAGGATCCGCAGCCGCCGCCGACCTGCGCGCGCATCGGCGCCAACCCCCCAGCCCCACTTCAACGCGAGGCGATACAGCCCCACGCCCGCGTGTAGTTCGACGACGAACAGCAAGCCCAAATAAATCGGCCACATACGATCGCTCCAGACGCGGTCGGCCGACTCGTAAGGACCGATCCTGTCGGGGCGCGTCAGCATCGTCGCGAGGTGCAGCGAGGCGAGGAAAAACAGCGCGAACCCGGTGACGACCTGCCAGTACCAGAGCGTCGTGTCCTCGTGGCGCATCTGCGCCATATGCATCCGGAATGCCCGATGCGAGGCATAGCTCGCGGGAAACTTGCGAAGCGCCAGCGCCGCGTGGGTCACGAACAGCACGATGACTGCGGCGACCACCAGCGATACCAGCCACGATAGGCGCCGGCCAAACACGAAGTAGCCCTCGAAGAAGCGGGCCACGCTCCACATCGCGTCGTTGCCGAGCAGTATCGAGGATACGAACAGCATGTGGAGCCACATGAACAGCGCGAGCAGCAGACCGCTGGCGCTTTGCAGGACGTCCATGCGCGCCGGCCAGGCGCTGTGCTGCCGACCGACGTCCGATTGCGCGCCGATCGTAGTCGCTCCCGCAGTCGTGTTCATGCCGCGCGCCTACTCCTCGTTTATCCGCTGCCGACATTAAGAGCGCCGAGCCACCGCGGCGACTATAGGTAGATACCGAAGCAAGCCGCGATTGCGGCGTATAGCGTTCGCGCGCTTGCGTGATTCACGGCTGATCTGCGGGATATACTTAGCGCGGCGAGCCGCTCGAGTTGGAGAACTAATTCTTGGCCGAGTCCATTTTCGAAGCCGTCACGGCCGGCCATTACCAAATCTTTGCCGGCCTCGTCGCCGAGTATGTGCAATGGTGCCGCGATCGATACCAACACGATGTTTGGTTCGTTCGAGAAGTGTTTGGGCATCAATCGCTCGACAGTGAGTTGCAGCAACTCGCGCAAGTTTATGGCCCACCTCAAGGCAAGACCTTGCTGGCGAGTCGAGACGGCCAGATCTGCGGCGGTGGAGCGTATCGAAGACTTCCCGATGGATCCTGCGAGATGAAGCGCCTGTTCGTCCCGGACAGATTCAAGGGACACGGAATCGGACGACGGCTTTGTCGGGCACTGATGATTTCGGCACGAGACGAGGGGTACGCATGGATGCGCCTCGACACCGCAACTCTGCTGACCGAGGCGATTGGAATGTACAAATCGCTTGGGTTCCGCGAATGCCCGCCGCACCGCGCGTACCCCGACGAATTGATGAGTTACCTCATATTCATGGAAATCTCGCTCGCGCGCCCATGGGCGGAACCGCGAAAGCGATAGCCGGCCACGATCGATCCGCCGACGATCAGCGCGATGACGCGCTCGCTGATCGAGTCGGCGGTCGGCGCTTACTGTGCAGCAGCCTCGATCTCATCGTTCCACCATTCCCCGCCCAACGCGGTCAGCAGGTTCAACACCGTGGTGGTACCGACCGAGTAGCTTTGCTGTTGCAGCTTGAGAGCCTCGAGTGCGACGTCCATCGCGTGCCGATCGACGGTGAGAATCTGCGCATCGTACTGCAAGGCCCACATATCGTCGGCAACCTGCCCGAGCGCTTCGAGTACTACAGTAGAAGTCTGCGTCGGCGCCGCGGCTCGGGGCCACCGGAGTGAGTCGGTTCCTCCATGTGTACGCGCTAGGGAACGCAGCCCACGGCGGTCGGTGGACATGTTGCGTGAACTGTTCCCGGTGTTGATCTCAGAGTGTCATCCCTCGCAATGAATCCTCACCTCGGCATTTGCTCGCGGCACTCTTGCGCACATAGACGCCGCTCGATTCGCAGCAGAGGTACGAATTTGATTTCACGTTGCGGCAGCAAAAAGCGCAATAAATCACCGTCGTCGCCTCGCTTAGATCGTCTGCGGACGAAGCTTCCTTGCGGACTATCCAAGTGAAAGGACGATACGTTGCTTGGTCCCCGCGGATCAAGACAAGAAAGGTCGAGTCGCCACCACGCTGCGTGGCAGCGTCGTCACGCAGGTACCGACCATTGCATCGAGCCGGCCGCAGATTGCAAGGACCGTCGATTTACTCGCGAGCGACCAGAAGAACCTCAAGCTCACGCAGCGAATGTTGGAAGTCCGCACGGCGGCGAAATCCGGCGTGTTGATCGCGGAGAGCCGGTTGGCATCGGATCAGACGACGATGTCTGCCCTCCTCACTCGCGCGGCAGCGGCCTGACATTTTGGCGGCGTAGGTTTTATTTCAATCAACGAGCGCGGGCAGCGGCATCATCATTGCCCAGGAATATCCAAGCATCGCGAAAATCTACGAGCGGTCGAACAGGATGCCGCGCATCGTCGCCTACCGCCGCTCGCTGCGCGCGCGGATCCTGCCGACGAAATTCATGCGTTGGTCGCGGTGCCTACGCGCCTGTGACCTCCATTTAACCTAACGGGAGAACGCTTCAGTTGACGAGCCTGCTTTCTTTCCCCCTACACCGGCATTGGCATTTCTTCGCCTGAGACAGTGAACCGCTGCTCGTAGCATGCGGGCGCCATCGTCGGGCGCATCACGGATTCGGATTAGGGGATCCCCCTACACTCTTCACGCCTGCAATGAAGCAGTGCAACGGCAGCCACTCGTGGAGTCAATGAATGATCCTCCAACGTGTAAGGCGCTCAAGATGCGCCTTTTGTATTGGATTCAATAAGTTAACCGCGCTCACGATGCTGGGCGTCGCCGCTATGCAGAGCGGCTGCGGTTGGTCGTCCTTCTCGATCCAGTCGCTCTTACCGCAGGCACCCGAGCTCGCCTCGATCGCGGTCGGACCTCCGGACAGCAATGTCGCGATGGGACTGACCCATCAGTTCATTGCGACCGGCGTGTATAGCGACGGCTCGAAACTGGACCTCTCATCGGAAGTGAGCTGGAGCAGTACCCATACGGCAATCGCCTCGATCAACTCCGATGGAGTCGCGACCGCAATCAGCCCCGGTACAACCACGGTCACGGCGTCCATGGGCAGGCTGTCGGGCTCGACGAATCTCGCCGTGACGGCGGCGACACTGATGTCGATCGGCGTGACCCCGACGAACATGAGTCTCGCCAGCGGAACAACCGATTCGCTAAGGGCAATCGGGGTTTACAGCGACAACTTGACGCTTGATCTCACTAAATCGGTGACATGGAGTTCGTCCGCCCCGACGATCGCCTCGGTCAGCAACACCGCAGGCGCGAATGGCATGACGATCGCCGTCAGCCCCGGCTCTTCGATGATCACAGCGACATTGGGCGCCGTGTCCGGTTCGACCAGGTTAACCGTGACCGCGGCGAGCCTCGTTTCGATCGGCGTTACGCCCACGAATCCGAGCATCGCCAGTGGTCTGACCGTTGCACTCAAGGCGACCGGTGTATACACCGACAATTCGATTCATGACCTCACGAGCATGGTGACCTGGAGTTCCTCCGCGCCGACGGTCGCCACGGTCAGCAACAACGCCGGCACGATCGGCGTGAGCACGGCCGTCAGCCCCGGCTCTTCGACGATTACGGCAATGATGGGCGCCCTGTCCGGCTCGACGACGCTGACCGTGACCGCGGCGAGCCTCGTATCGATCGGCGTGACCCCTGCAATTGCCAGCATCGCCGTGGGACTGAAAACCCAGTTCACGGCGGTGGGAACTTACACGGATAACTCTACGCAAGACATCACTGCCAAGGTCGTGTGGACCTCCTCCGCCCCGTCGCTCGCGACCGTCAGTAATGCCTCGGGCTACGACGGATTGGCGACCGCACTGAGTCCGGGCCCGGCGACGATCACTGCGACGCTGGGCACGATTACCGGCTCGACCGGCTTGACCGTGACGCCGGCGACCTTGGTGTCGATCGGCTTGACGCCGGCCAACCCCAGCATCGCGGCCGGCCTGACGGCCCAGTTCGTCGCAACGGGCGTCTACACCGACAACTCGACGCAAAACCTCACGACCTCGGTCGCTTGGACGTCGTCCGATCCGACGGTCGCGGCCGTCAGCAATGCGTCGGGTTCCAACGGGCTTGCAACCGCGCTCGGCCAGGGATCGGTGACGATCACCGCATCGAGCGGCGCCGTGTCTGGCTCGACCGGCTTGACCGTGACGCCCGCGACGCTCGTGTCGATTGCCGTTACGCCCGCGAACCCCAGTATCGCCAACGGCACCACTGAGCAGTTCGTCGCGACCGGCACTTACACCGATAACTCGACGCAAAACCTGACGACCGCGGCGACCTGGGCTCCCTCGAACCCGAGCCTCGCCGCAATCAGCAATGCATCCGGTTCCAACGGACTTGCGACCGCGCTCGGCCAGGGATCGGTGACAATCACGGCGACGGTCGGCAC
>Ga0181538_10000045_pt1 | contig 115711 bp, 97 predicted proteins | sample PEATcosm2014_Bin_40_FD_119773 | JGI IMG/M metagenome (GOLD analysis project Ga0181538, IMG submission 119773) | Peatland microbial communities from MTU Mesocosm Facility, Houghton, MI, USA - PEATcosm2014_Bin23_30_metaG | ecosystem: Environmental > Terrestrial > Soil > Wetlands > Peat | place... | reverse complement strand
CAGACAACGTCAGCACCCCGACCCCTTTCGACCAGAAACCCGCTCATTTGCAGGACATTCTGGCGATCAGACCGGACAGAACAAGCCCCTCAACACCCCTACTTTTTCCGCAGGAAGTAGCTACAGCTCTTGATGCAGAAGGACGCGCGCACAACCAACGGCCCGGGAGCGAGCGGCGCCTGGTACCGGGGGCGACTCGTCCACGCCACGATCCAGCGGTTGCCGTAGGCGGAATAGTTGGGTTTGGCCGCGGCGGCGTGTTCGTCGGGGGACACCTGCTGCGGGGCTTCGAGCCGGTCCGCGTACCGGTTGCTGACGGCGGCGTACACGGCGCCGTCGGAGGCCAGGCCGGAGCTCGGCGGGGAGATCGCGGTCCCGATCCACGTGACGATCGCGCCGTCGGGTTCTTCGGCCGCGGCGAGTTCGCTGGCCTGCTGTCCCGGCGCGCTGATCGTCCGGGGCGCGGTGAAGCGGTTGGCGCTTCTGTAGGCGACCTTCAGCACCGAAGGGGTGAAGCCCGAAACGGGCGTGCCAGGCTGTGCGAGAAAGGCAAGGATGCGCCCGCCCTCCCCGACGATCGCCGGCTCGCCGCCGGCCGTCGCCGTCGGCAGGTCCCGCTCGAGCGTCTGCGCCGGGGCGAAGCGGTGCGCTCCCGGTGGCTGCATCGCAACCTGGAGATAGCCGGGGCCGAGCGGTCCGCCCTCGGAGAGCTGCTCGTGATACCACGCCACGGTCACGCGGCCGTCGCGCCCGATGTAGGCCGACACCTCGTTCATGGTGCCAACCGCCGCCTGCCCGATGTCCTGGACGGGGCCCCATGCGTGCGGGCCATGAGGCAGCACGCTCGCGAGCAGTCGCCCCTGCTTGCTGTCGAACACGACCACCATGTCGCAGGAGCACCCGCCGATGTTCGCGCGATGGTCCGGGGGGCCGACCACCGCGGTCACCGAGAGGCCGTTCGCCTGGGCGTCGAGCAGCTGCGGCGCACCGAACCGCCTGCCCGCCAGTCGTACGCTTACCCAGACCTGGCGGTGGCCAGGACGCGGCGAGGTGATCCACGCCAGCAGCAGCTCGCCGCGCGAATTGCCCGCGAGACTCACGCTATGGCCCCACACGGACGCATGGATGCGCTGGGGCGCACCGAAGACCCCGCCGACGTTCCCAAGCGCGACCTCCGGTTCGCTCGTGTCGAGGCCCGTGCGCCGCAGAATCAGCTGGGCGACACCGCCGTCGCCCAGATTCACCAAAGGTCCCGTCGCGTAGCTCGCGGGTAGCGGGCGTTCGGCGCCGAACGACCCGCCGAGTGGCGCAACGGCATAGCTTGCGCTTGTCGCCCCGAAGATCTCCCTCGCGGGCGGGACGAGGTCGTTGTAACTCCAAGCGAGCAGGTCGCCATCCGGACCGGACGCCAGATGCAGATCGCTGATCGCGTCGTGCGGCGCGGAGACCGTCGCCGGCGCCGACCAAGCAGCCAGCGCAGTTGGCGCCCAACCGGCCATCACAGCCGCGATCGCAGTGACCAAGAGCCACCGGCGAGCAGGCAACGGCAGGTGTGAGCTGAAGATGACCATCCGGCGACACTAGCCAGATCGGCGCGGCTCCCAAACAGTAGGACACCACAGTTCGGCATCGGAAGTCCCTCCTCGGCCGACGGCCTCAAACGGCACGCTCACACAGGCACGCCAGCGTCCGCGCACGGCGCGTCGACGCACACGGGAGCAGCCACCTCGGCCGCCGGCGCCGGCGGGCGCGCGCGCAGCAGCACCAGCGCCGCCAGCGCACCCGCGACGCTGAACCCCGCCGCAACGGCGAACGCGAGGCGAAAGCCGCCGCTAAGCGCAGCCCCACCGCTCGCGCCCAGCAGCAGGTCCGCGCGCGTGCGCGAGTCGGCGATCGTGCTCAGCACCGCCAGCCCGAGCGCGCCGCCGATCAGGCGCGAGGTGTTGAGCATGCCCGACGCCAGCCCGCTCTCCTTCGCGGGAACGCCCGCCACCGCCGCGATCGTCGCCGGCACCAGCGACAGCCCCAGGCCGATGCCCGCGAGCAGCCCGCCGGGGAGCACGTTCGCGGTGTAGCTGCCGCCGCTGCGCACGCCCGTCAGCAGGTACAGCCCCACCGCCGCGCACAGCATCCCGACGCTCAGCACGCGGCGCTCGCCGAAGGCGCCGACCAGGCGCGGCGCGAGCGTGCTCGTGGCGACGATCGCGAGCGTCATCGGCAGGAAGCGCAGGCCCGTCTGCAGCGGGTCGTAGTGGAGCACCTGCTGCAGGTACAGCGACAGGAAGAACCAGATCGCGAACACCGCCGCGTACAGCAGGAACACGATCAGGTTCGCCGCGCGCAGGCGCGCCATGCCGAACACGCGCAGCGGCATCAGCGGCTCGCGCGCGACCCTGCCCTCGACGTACGCGAACGCCGCCAGCAGCGCCACGCCGACCGCCAGCGGCGCGAGCACGCCCGTCGAGCCCCAGCCGAGCGTGTCCGTGCGGACGATCGCGTACACGAGCGCCGTCAGCGCGCCCGTCACCAGCAGCGCGCCGGTTGCGTCGAAGTGACGATGCGCCGTGGACGCGCGGCCGGCGGGGATCATGCCGCGGCCGTACACGATCACGCCGACGCCGATCGGCACGTTCACCAGGAAGATCGCCGGCCAGCCGAACGCCTGCGTCAGCACGCCGCCCAGCAGCACGCCCAGCGAGCCGCCCACGCCGCCCATCGCGCCCCACACGCCCAGCGCGCGGCTGCGCTCGCGGCCCTCGGCGAACGACGTCGCGATGATCGCCAGGCTCGCCGGCGAGATGACCGCGCCACCGATGCCCTGCAGCGCGCGTGCGCCGATCAGCAGCGTGCGCGAGTCCGCCAGCGCGCACGCCAGCGACGCGAGCGCGAACAGCGCCGTCCCCGCCAGGAACACGCGCCGGCGCCCCAGCAGGTCCGCCGCGCGGCCGCCGAGCAGCAGGAAGCCCGCGAACGTCAGCGTGTACGCGTTCACCACCCACTGCAGGCCCGTCGTCGAGAAGCGCAGCCCGTCGCGGATCGACGGCAGCGCCACGTTCACGATCGACACGTCCAGGATCACCATCAGCTGCGCCAGGCACACGAGGACCAGCAGCGCGCTCGAGCGCTGCTTGCCGGCCGTTCGCGCGGCGGCCGGCTCGACGGGGCGCTGCGTCGCTGCGGGATTCTCGGTCAGGGTGGCGGCCATCGCGTTATCCTTCGTTCGTAAGTACGGCGATCATCGTAGCAAAAGTTCGATGAACATCGTACAATGAGGGACATGAGCCTGCACCACCCCGCAACCGAGGACATCGAGCTGCCCGCCGTCCTGCACGCGCTGAGCGACCCGCAGCGCCTGCGCATCGTGCGCGAGCTCGACCTCGACCCCACTCCGCGCACCTGCGGCAGCTTCGATCTCGACGTGGCCAAGTCGACCTGCACGCACCACTTCCGCGTGCTGCGCGAGGCCGGCGTCATCGCCCAGCAAGAGGTCGGCACGTCCAAGCTCTCCTCGCTGCGCCGCGAGGACCTCGACGCGCGCTTCCCCGGCCTGCTCGACGCCGTGCTCGGGCGGACGGCCGTATCCGCATAGACGTCACGGGCGCCCGTCGGGGACAAGCCGCCGCGCTTCCGCGATGACCTCGAGCCGTTTCCCCGCTACGCTCGACGGAAGCGAGGCGCTACCGGAGGGAGCAGGGATGAGCGAGGCCGTGCAGGTGCAGAGCGAAGTGGTGCAGATGCAGGTCGACGACGGCGTGGCGCTGTTGACGCTCAACCGCCCGGACCGCCTGAACGCGTGGACGGCGGAGATGGAGCACGCGTACTTCGCGATGCTCGAGCAGTGCGCGAGCGACCAGGCGGTGCGCGTGATCGTCGTCACCGGCGCCGGCAGGGGCTTCTGCGCGGGCGCCGACATGCAGGAGCTGCAGGCGATCGGCGACGGCACGATGCCGGCCTCCGCCGAGGAGCACGCGCGCGAGCGCCGCCCCCAGACGTTCCCGCTGACGATCCCCAAGCCGATCGTCGCCGCCGTCAACGGCGCGTGCGCCGGCATCGGCCTCGTGCAGGCGCTCATGTGCGACCTGCGCTTCGCCGCCGAGGGAGCCAAGCTGACGACCGCGTTCGCGCGCCGCGGGCTCGTCGCCGAGCACGGCATCTCCTGGATCCTGCCGCGGCTGGTCGGTCCCGCCAACGCGCTCGACCTGCTGCTCTCCGGGCGCGTCGTGTTCTCCGAGGAGGCGCAGACGCTCGGTCTCGTCAACCGCGTCTACGCGCCCGACAGACTGCTCGAAGCGACGCTCGACTACGCGCGCGAGCTCGTCGTCAACTGCTCGCCCGCGAGCATGGCCACGATCAAGCGCCAGGTGTACGCCGACCTCGAGCGCACGCTGCCCGACACGCTCGCGGAGGCCGACCGGCTGATGCTCGCGTCGTTCACCGCCCCCGACTTCGTCGAGGGCGTCACCAGCTTCGTCGAGCGCCGCGACCCGCGGTTCGCCGCGCTAGGCGGTTAGCCCGACGCGACACACACAGCTACGAACTGGACTCCGGCCCTCGAATCCGCCGTCGCTCATAGGGCGAATCGATGTTGTACGACTTCTGGGGATGCCCTTCTTGACGGCGTCCTTTGATGAACGAGCGAACTTCGCGGACCTGCTCGGCGTCAACCTCGGGGTTCTGTTCAAGCAGTTTGTCCACATCCAGGACCACAGCAGGGTCTGGGAACTCAGAATCCGACATGGCGCCCTTTCGTGTGGAGAACAAAGAACTCGTGACCTCGCCGCATCCGGTAGTCGGAAAGCAGCCTGAAGTAATCGTGCACCGGTCGTGCCAGCGCGGGATCAGAGCCGAAGTCATTGATTAGGAGCTTTAGATTGTGGCGCAGCACCTCCATCGGGATGCCCCGGCTATGTGAGTGCCAGACCTCTGTGTCGTTGAGCTTCTCACCGATTTCAGTCGCCCTCTGAATGCGCATTTTCTTCGTCACCGGCGTTTTGCTTGTCTCCGTGACGCGCCAGTTCTTGAACTTGTACTTGACAAGCCACTGCTCCAGGAGCGCGACCGTCAGCTTCCGCTCATGCTCGAATTGATAAAGCTCGGCCTGATCGAAGTTCTCTATGAGAATCGCCATCTCGGCGGCCGTCAGCGTGCCATCCGCCGACTTCTTGACGAGGCGCTTGTACTGCTCTAGATACCCCAGCGCCGGCACGAACCGTCCTTGCCGCCGGATCTGGGGATCGATCGGACCGAGAGTGGACGCATAGTCCATGTAGATGTCATCGCCAGCCATCACGAGCACCGTGCCGGCTGACATGGCAAAGGTCGGCACCAGAAAGTCAACACGCCGATAGTGATGGCGAAATATCCGCGCCATGCGCTCCGCAACGGATATGAGACCACCGTCGGTCTCAAGCACGACCAACAGTCCGTCCTGCTTTCGGCGGCGGCCGCCAGTCATTTCCTCGACGGCATCCTTGACCTCGTCGTCTGCCGGAGGGTACATTGGCCCCAGATAGCTGAGGACGTGCGAACCAGCAGCAGCTTCGAGCGCTGTGGCCCGTCCGGCAAGCTCGCTCTCGATCAGACGATTGGAGTCGCGCTCGGCAGCCGTGGCCTCAGCAGACACGCCTAGCTCCCCCAGCGCTTGCGCGCAGCCCTACGGGCCGCTTCGCTTCGTTGCTCAGCGGTCATACTCGCGGCCCTGGCTTTGCCGCCCTTCAAGCCGCCCTTGCGACCCAGTGCGACCGCCGCCGGGTCCTTCCCTGAGTCGTCGAGCGTGCTCTCGACCTCGCCCGTAGCGAGGTCCACGATCAGCTTGCCAACCTGATTCGGATCGCGCGGGCGCTTGCGTGAGCGGTCTGGCATCGCTCCGAGAGCGTACCACTGGCCCCACTCCTTTACTTGACACGAGCGCCATGCTCCTTTATCCGACCTGGTCCTCAGGAGCGGGACTCTCGGATGACCTCGTCGACCGGAGGTCATGCGGTTCGCCGCGCTAGGCGGTTAGCGCTACCCGAACAGCCCGTTCACCGAGACCTCGACGCGGCGCTCGGGCAGGACGGCGGGCCGGATGCCCGTCTCCGCTTTGGCGCCGGGGCTCACGCTGAACAGGCCCTGCACGCTCCTGCTGAGGAAGCGCGAAGGCTGACCCATGCCGTGCGCGTCGTCGCGCGCGCCCTGGTGGTGGTGGAAGCGCGAGGGCACGTACACGTGCAGCCTGCGCCGTGCGCGCGTGAGCGCGACGTAGAACAGGCGGCGCTCCTCGGCGATGCCCTCCTCGCTGCCGGTGCTCATGTCGGCGGGGAAGTTGCCGTCGTAGGCGGCGATCAGGTGCACGGCCTCCCACTCGAGGCCCTTGGCGGAGTGCACGGTGCTGAGCGTCAGCCAGTCCTCGTCGAGGTGCGGCGGGCCGGCGAGGTCGGCGCTCGAGCTGGGCGGGTCGAGCACGAGCTCCGAGACGAAGTGGCGAACGTCCCTCGCGCCGCGCGCGGCGAGCGCGAGCTGCTCGAGGTCCGACATGCGCACGGCGCCGTCGGGATAGTGCAGGCGGATCAGCGGCGCGATCGCCGCGCACAGCCGCTCGACCTGCGTGCCGGCGCCGTTCGCGCAGCCGGCGCCCGTCTCGATCAGCGCGGCGATCACCGTGCTCGCCTGCTCGCGCGAGCCCTCCGGGACGTGCTCGGCGGCCTCGGCCCAGCGCTCCATCTCGGGCGGGCCGTCCGCCGAGGCGCGCAGGGCGTCGAGCACGCGCCGCGCGCGCGTCGGGCCGACGCCGTCGAGGAGCTTGAACACGCGGAGCCAGCTGAGCTCGTCGGCCGGATTGTCGGCGAGTCGCATCAGCGCGACGAAGTCCTTGACGTGCGCGGCCTCCAGGTACCTCAGGCCGCCGTACTTGACGAACGGGATGTGGCGCCGGACCAGCTCGACCTCCAGCAGCGCGGAGTCGTGGTTGGTGCGGTACAGGACGGCCTGCTCGCGCAGTTCCATCCCCTCCTCGCGCGCGGCCATCACCCGCTCGCAGACGTCGCGCGCCTGCCCGGCTTCGTCGTGCGGGAACACGAGCTCCGGCGCGCCGCCGCCCTCGCGCTCGGTCCACAGCCGCTTCGGGTATCCCGCGCGGTCCTGCTCGGAGACGGCGTTGGCGACCGCGAGGATCGGCGCGGTCGAGCGGTAGTTGCGCTCGAGCTTGACCGTGTGCGTCTCGGGGAACTGCTCGGGGAAGTCGAGGATGTGGCGCGCGCTGGCCGAACGGAAGCCGTAGATCGCCTGGAAGTCGTCGCCGACGACCGTCAGGCCCGGCTGGGACAGGCGCATGTTGCGGACGATGTCGACCTGCAGGCCGTTGACGTCCTGGTACTCGTCGACGAGCACGTGGTCGTGGCCGCCGGCGATCAGCGGGCCGAGCAGCTCGTCGGCGCTGAGCGCCTGCCAGTAGAGCAGCAGATCGTCGAGGTCGAGGACGCCGAGGGCTCGCTTGCGGGCGGTGTAGGAGCGGAAGATCTGCGCGAGCGCCTCGCCGTGCTCCTCACACCACGGGAAGCGCTCGGCGAGGATCTCCGTCAGCGGTCGCTGCGCGTTGACCGTGCGCGAGTAGATGTCGAGCATCGTCCCCGCGCGCGGGAAGCGCCGGCGGCTCTCCGCGCGGCCCTCCTCCTGGCGCACGAGATCCAGCAGGTCGGCCGCGTCGCCGCCGTCCAGCACGCCGAAGCCCGCGTCGAGGCCGAGCGAGGCGGCGTGGATGCGGATCAGCCTGTGCGCGACCGCGTGGAAGGTGCCGCCGACGATCCTGCCCGCGTCGGGGGCGACGCGCTCGGTGAGCGTGCGCACCCGCTCGATCATCTCGCCCGCCGCGCGGCGCGTGAACGTGAGCATGAGGATGCGCTCGGCGGGCATCCCCTCGGCCAGCAGCCAGCCGACGCGACCGCACAGCGTCGTCGTCTTCCCCGTGCCCGCGCCGGCGAGGATCAGCAGCGTGTCGCCCGGGTGGGTGGCGGCCGCCCGCTGCTCGTCGCCCAGATCGTCGAGGAACGGGTGCGTGTCGGCGCCGGCGAACATCTGTTCGCAACGCTAGGCAAGCCCTCGGATGGCGTGCATGTATCCATGCAACATCCGAAGAGTCAGGCCTTTCGAAGGATGCCATTGTTGGTGTAAGGTCGCGCAGATGGATACGACCTATGACGTGGTTGTGGTCGGATCCGGCTTCGGGGGCGGAGTCGCGGCGTGCCGGCTGGCCGAAGCCGGACAGCGCGTGGCGGTGCTCGAGCGCGGCCGCCGCTGGGCGCCGGAGGACTTCCCCAGCAAGCCTGCGGACGCGCCGGCAGCGCTGTGGCACCCGAGGCTGAACCCGCACGGGCTGTTCGACCTGCGGCTGATGAAAGACCTCTCCGTCGTGACCGCCGCGGGCGTGGGCGGCGGCTCGCTGGTGTACGCGAACGTGCAGCTGCGCGCGCCGGCCGACGTGTTCGCGAGCGGCTGGCCGCAGGCGATCGACCGCGAAGAGCTCGACCCCTACTACGACCGCACCGAGGAGGCGCTGCTGCCGATGCAGACGCCCGGCGAGCTCCCGAAGATGCGGTCGTTCGCCGCCGCCGGCCGGCACATCGGCAAGGAGGCGCAGCGCCTGCCGCTGGCGGTCAACTTCGACAAAGAACGCGAGACCCACCCATTCAGCGGCGTGCCGCAGAAGCTTTGCGAGAACCTCGGCCGCTGCGACATCGGCTGCCCGGTCCACGCGAAGAACACGATCGACATCACCTACGTGGCGCGCGCCGAGCAGTTCGGCGCGGAGGTGCATCCGCTGCACGAAGCGCTGCGACTGGACCCGCCGCAGGGCGCCGGCGGACAGTGGCGCGTGAGCTTCCGCAACCTGGAGAGCGGCGCGAGCGGCGAGGTGCGCGCGCCGGTGGTCGTGCTGGCGGCCGGCTGCCTTGGCTCCAGCCGGCTGCTGTTGAAGAACCGCTCGCGCCTGCCGCACCTCTCACCTGCCCTCGGCAGCCGCTTCTCGGGCAACGGCGACGCGCTCGGCGCGGCGTTCAACCCGAGCGCCAAGGACGTCGGCAGTCCGCGCACCGACTTAGGGCCGTCGATGACGAGCGTGCTCGACTACACCGACGAGCACGGCTTCCTGCTGGCCGACGGCGGGCTGCCGTCGAACTTCGGAGGGCTGCTGGAGATCGTGCGGTTCGTCGACGACGCCCACTACGGCTGGCGCCGCCTGCTGCTGCACGTCAAGCGCCTTGCCGCGCGCCTGGGCCTGAGCGACCAGCCGCTCGCCCACCGCCATCTGCGTCCGCGCTCGAGCCGCCCGATCGACGACTCGCTGGTGTTCCTGATGATCGGGCGCGACGCCGCCGACGGGCAGATGCGGCTGACGCCGCTGTTCAAAAGCTTCGACATCCGCTGGAGCACGAAGGGCAGCGAAGGTCTGTTCTCGGCGATGGAAAAGGTCGTCAAGGAGCTGGCGGGCGCGATCGGGGCCGAGCCGTTCTTCGCGCTGAAGACCTGGCCGCTGAGCGCGTACATCACCGTGCATCCGCTGGGCGGCTGCCCGATGGCCGACGATCCGGCCCGCGGCGTGGTCGACGACAGCGGCAGGGTCCACGGCTACGAGGGGCTGTACGTGCTCGACGGGTCGATCGTCCCCACCGCGCTCGGCGTGAATCCGTCGAAGACGATCGCCGCCCTGGCGGAGCGCGGCGTCGAGCGGCTGATCGCGCGACTCGGCGGAACGGGCGCGCCGAGCGCGCCGGGCGGAACGAGCGCAACGAGCGGCTGAGGCGATGGGCCTGCGCGAAACGCTCACCAGGCGCAGGGCCTGGCGCAACGACACGGGCAACCAGCGCATCTACCCGCTGCGCGAGGTCACGCCGAGGTCGCTCGATGAGCTGCGCGAGGCGGTCCGCGAAGCCGAAGGCGACGGCCTCACCGTGCGCGCGGTCGGCTCGGGCCACTCGTGGTCGGACGTGGCGCTGACCGAGGGCGTCCTCGTACAGCCCACGGGCCTTGACCAGCCGCTGGACCTGGAGGAGCAGCTGCTGCGCGTGCCCGCGACGACGCCCACGGGCGCCGACGAGCTCGCGGGCGACAGCGTCACGCTCGTGCGGGTGCAGGCCGGCATCAGGATCGCCGAGCTGAACGCGTATCTGGAGAGCAGGAAGCTCGCGCTGCCGAACATGGGCGGCTTCGACGGCCAGACGGTCGCCGGCGTGATCTCCACGTCCACGCACGGGTCGGGCATCGGCTTCGGGCCGCTGTCGGACCTCGTGCGATCGCTCGACATCGTCGGGCCGGAGGGCGTCGTCCACCGGATCGAGCCGGCAGACGGGCCCACCGACCCGGACGCCTACCGGCGAGAGCACCCCGAGCGTCAGCTTCGCCAGGACGAGGAGTGGTTCGACGCGGCGGTCGTCGGCGTGGGCTGCATGGGCCTGATCTACGCGGTGATCCTCGCCGTGCGGCCGCTGTTCTACCTGCGCGAGGTGCGCACGCTGAGCACCTGGTCGAAGGTGCGCGAGGAGCTGAGGCGCGGCGAGGCGCTGAAGGAGAACGCCCACTACGAGCTCCTGTTCAACCCGTATCCGGACGAGAGCGGCGAGATCGAAATGCTCGTCACGACCCGCAATCCGATACCTCCCTCCGAATACCGCCGCGACCACCGCCGCAGCCGCAGCCTGCTGATGGAACTGACCGCGCGCTTCCCGCTGACGCCGCTTTTGATCAACCTCGCCGTCGGCCTGTTCCCGAGGATCTCGCCGTTCCTGCTGAGGCAGGCGCTGAAGGCGCTGGTCAACGACGACTACGTGAACATCAGCTACCGCGTGTTCAACATCGGCGCGGCCAACTACCTGCCCGCGTACTCGTGCGAGATCGGCGTGCCGGCCGACGAGCCGCGGCTCAACCTCGCCGTCGAGAAGATCGTCGAGGTCGCCGGCCGGCGCAGGGACCTGGGCGAGGTCTTTCACAGCTCGCCGATCTCGCTGCGCTTCGTCAAGGCCAGCGACGCGTACCTGTCGATGATGCAGGGACGCGACACGGTGATGATCGAGCTGATCATGGCGACGCACACCGTCGGCGGCATGGAGCTGCTGGACGCGCACGAGAACGCGCTGTACGAGCTGGGCGGGCGCCCGCACTGGGGGCAGGTGAACTCGCTGACGGGCAGCCACGGCCTGGTGCGCGAGATGTATCCGCGCTACGAGGACTGGCAGGCGGTCCATGCCGAGCTCAACGCGAGCGGCGTGTTCGACAGCCCGTTCAGCAAGCGCGTGGGCATCTCCACATCCGAGTTCCGTGCCTGACGCCTCGACGCACGGCCCGCCCCGCGGGAACGGCATGAACGGTCGTCGCCACGAGCTGTCGGACCTGCTGCAGGTGACCGTGCTGTCGCTGGCGCTCCTCGGCTACGTGTACGCGATCGGCTGGCTCGTCACGTGGACGCGCCTGGCGGCGGCGCGCGTGCCGATCGACTCGGCGCTGCCGGCGATCGACAACGAGGCGATCTTCGCGACGGGCGTGCGCGCGGTGCTGGCGATGGCGATCGTGCTCGCGGCGATGTGCGCGGTCGCGTACGCCGTCTACTGGCGCCGGTGGGACAGGCAAGCGGACGCGTGGAACGACATCGTCGCCACGGACCGCATCACCGCGAAGGCGCACGAGCGCCCCGCGAGGCGTCCTCTGCCGCGGCGCGCGCGCCGCAGGCCGACGCCGCGCGAAGGGCTCGTGCGCGTGATCGCGGGCTTCAACGTGGGCGTGCTCGCGGCGGCGCTCGGCCTGGTCGGCGGCCGCTTCATCGCGCCGCTGATCGACCAGTGGCAGCCGGGGGCGTGGTGGGCGCTGCTGGCGCCGTGGGTGCTGATCGCGATCGTCGCCGCCGCGGCGCTCGCGGCCGTGGACCCGCTGAAAGGAAACCGCGCGGTCCACGGGCTGCTGTGGGCGTTCGTGATCGCGGTGGCGGCGCTGTGCTCGGCGCCGATCGGCCTGCTGGTGCTCACGTGGATGGGGATCGGCACGTTCGGGCGCTGGTATGGCAAGCGCGCGCTGCCGTCGGGGGCGTTCGAGTTCCTGCGCTCGCCGCTGCCGTGGATCCTGTTGACGATCTACGCGCTGGTGGCGCTGTCCTATACGGCGATGCCGCCGGTGAGCTTCTCCCAGGCGCGCGTGGTGACATCGAGCGGGACGCGGCTGGGGGGCTATGTCGGGCGCACGGGGGCGGGCGTTTACCTGGTCTCGTGCACGCCGCTCGCCAACGCCACGTCGACGGGCGACCGCGTGGAGTTCGTGCCGGCGGGCGCGATCTCCTCGATCGCCGCCTCGGACACCGAATTCACGCTCGACTCCGGGGAACGTCCGTCGCTGCCGTCGCTCGTGCTGCGCGCGCTCGGGATCGACGCCCACACGGTCGCGTGGATCAGACCGCAGCTGAAGGCGACGCACGCGCCGTGCGCGGGTGAGCCGCCGCCGCGCCCGAGCGCGGGCTACGAAGCGCCGCAGCTGGGCTCGGGGGTGTTCGCGGGCCCGGCGCCGGCTGGCGGCCGCGCGCGCGACGGCGAGCCGCCGATCGAACAGACGTCGCCCGCGATCGCGGCGCTGGCCAAGCGCTTCCAGCCGACGATCCTCGTGTCGGACACCGATCCGTTCTGGCCTGTGTCGGTGGGCGCGCTGCTGGAAGACGTCGGCAGCGCCGGGCAGCCGACGTGCGTGCACCGCGACGGCTCTCCCCGGTGCACGCTCGAGCACCCCGGGCCGAGCGACCTGCAGCCACAGCAGAGCAGCCCGGACGACTTCCTGGAATTCCCGGCGACGCCCGCGCTCGACAACGACCCGGCGGGGCAGCTGGAAGCGTTCCTGCGCGGACAGCTCGGGCGCAACCACTCGATCCCGTCGCTGCACGAACGGCTCGCCGACCCCGGCGTGCTCGATCCGTGGGCGACCGCGCAGATCTACTTCTTCTACGCGGGCGCCGCCGAACCGGCGCTGTGGCCGGCTCCCAACCACACGATCGGCACGGGCCTGGTGGGGCTGCAGTACTGGTTCTTCTATCCGTACAACTACTACCCCACGCTCGCGACGCCCGATCTGATGAACGAAGCGCCGCTCGCGGCGGACGTGGCGAACACCGACCTGCACCAGGGCGACTGGGAGCACGTGACGGTGCTGATCGAAAAGAAGACCGGCGTTCCGCGGTGGCTGTACATGGCCCACCACAGCGACGAGGGCGAATACTTCCCGTGGAACAGCCCGCAGCTGAGCTTCGACGAAGGACACCCGATCGTGCAGGCCGCCTACGGAGGCCACCCGACGTATCCCGCGGGCTGCGGCGCCCGCCGGCGCTACGCGCACGGGCTGAACGGCATCGTCAGCGACTGGCTGGTCTGCGGCCCGGGCCGCTTCGCGTTCCGCGCGAGCACGACGCCGCTGGTGGACATCGCGACGACGCCTTGGGCCTGCTGGAAGGGCCACTTCGGCGTGGCGACGGCGAGCGAGGTCAGGGCGTCGCAGAAGAACGAGGACAGCGTCCAGCGCGCGATCGACGACTACTACCACGTGGCGGGCCCGGTGTCGCCGCTGTGGCAGGCGGAGAACGGCAACCTCGCCGCCACCGGCGCCAAGCAGGGAGTCTGTGCGAACGACGACCCGCAGGCGCGCGAGCGCGAAGCGATCCGCGAGGGGATCGCGCGCGTGGCATCACCCGCCCCGTCACGTTGACGGCGGCTTCGGCGATCAGCATCAGCGGCTTCGGTGTCCATGAGACAGAGCCGCTGGGACCCGACGACGACGGCTTCTACCTGTTCGTGCTCTCCCAGCACTGGAACTACGGGAGCAAGTTCCAGGCCACTGTCACGTGCGGGAACGGCCGCACGGTCAGCGGCGTGGCCGCGCCGGGAACGCCAGATGCGCCGTACTGCAGGGGCGCCGGCTGAAGCTTCGCCTGTTCGAGCGCGATCCGCTCTGCATTCCGTCCCCGTAAAGGCGAGCGCCTGCTCTCTGGCGGGACCCGGAAAGTCCCTTAGCCCACGAGCTTGTAGCGAACGCCCCTCCCGCGTCCGGCACCGACGGGCTCGATTCTCTGACGCTTCTTCAGCGCTGTCAGCACCGTCGTGGCACGGCTTTCGCTGACGCCGAGGAGCGATACGACATCCGGCTTTCCGATCTCACCTGCCAGGTCAAAGTGCGCTCGGATGATGTCCCACTGCTCATCAAGCGTGCCCCGCCGTCGGTAGGCGATCCGTGATCGAAGAGCGGTACGCGCCTCTCGCGTCAAGCGGAACGACCGGCTGCGATCCAGTAGGCGCTCCACAGCACCCGCAGACGCGAGTCGCTCGAGAACCTCGAACGCCTCCCCTTCGCTGCATTGCGCTGCCTGAGCGAGAGCCTCGACGCGCAAAGGAGTCCGGCTCAAGAGTTCCGTGATTGCTATGTGAGCGCGAACGTCTTCCCGGAAGCGCTCATCTTGCCCGACGAGATCATCGAAGAAGGTCCGAACCGCCCTGTCGACGCTCCCGCCGTGAAGACGGCAGATGACATCGCCGCGCTCTGGGTAGATCTCGGGAGCAGCATGACCATCGCGGAGCAAAGCAAGGTGCATCACGCTAATGCCGATGCCTTCCCGCTCAGCCAATCCGAGAGCACGCATCACATCAGCAAGGGCGCGATTACGCGGCAGTGAACGAGTCGCGAGAAGACGGTCCTTATCCACGCCCTCCGGGAAATCGCCCGGTGACGTCACCTTGAACGTGTCCGCAGGCCGCCCTGTGGCAACTGCGATGATCGAAGCGCGCGGCATCCGGTAGTCGCGGTGCATGATGGCGTTCATGAGCGCCTCCCGCAGTGCCCTCTGATCGATGGGGCGCTCATCGCGCCGCTGTGGACCAGCGATAAACGGCTGCGCCGGAAATGCCCTCTCGATCAGCTCCCATGCCTCATCAAAGGCCGTGAGCACGGGGGCGGCGAGGAGCTTTCGCTCTTTTGCCGGGGCATTCTCAATATCAGAGATGCGGACATCGAGCCGCTCCACACCAGGTTCGTAAGCGCAGAAGAGGACCGCGCCGGCTTGGCTGAGATAAGGGTTCTCCCCACCATCCATTAGAACGCCGAGACGGCGGAGCAGCTCGAGGTCACTCGGAGCCGGGAGACCATTCTTGGCTTCGTAATGGCGGCGCGCCGCGTTGAGCGCCTCGGGATCGCAGCTTGAAAAGCGTTCATGGGAGGGGTCAGCGGACCAGTCGTAGTTCTGGCGACGCTCCAGGAACTCACGAGCGCGATCGCCATCAAGCTCAACACAGTCTGTTCCAACTCGCGTTCGCAGTTTGCCGCCGCAGCGAATCTCGCCCAGTGCCGGGGCCACGTTGATCAGGTAGAGCCTCTTGCCGTTCTGGATGACCTCCTCGGGAATGTCGATGGAGAAATGCGGCTGCGTCAACGCGTAGATTCGCTTGCGTAGCCACTCCAGGTCGAGAAAAGAGCCAGTGAAGGCAGCGGGACCGGACTCCTTGTCGTGTACGCCGACGACGATGACGCCGCCCTGATCGCTCATGGCCATGCAGGCGACCTCGCCCGCGAGGGCTTGGGCTGCTGGCTCGTGCTGAGGACTGATCGAGGTGCGGCCACCAGCGTTCACGGTGCCCGCCTCCTCCTTGAAGTCGACGATCTCTGTCTCCACATCGCCCGCCTCGGCGCCGGCTGCGACGGCTGCGATAGCTTCAAGGGCAGCCCGGCGGCGGGAATGAGCGTCCATCATGGGCATAAAAGCACTATAGCGTTGCTGCAACGTTATGGCGCTTTTTTCGCTCCGCACGTAGCTCTTTTTGCGAGACGGCTCGCGCTCTGCGATGGGCGAACTGCGCGCTAGCTGCCCTGCGTGACCCGCGGCGCGTAGCGGTGATGCAGCATCAGCGCGTTGCCGTCGGGGTCTGCGAAGAACGCCATGTGGCAGACGCCGGTGTCGAACGTGTCGCCGGCGAACTGCACCCCGCGCTCGGTGAGCGTGGCGCGCGCGGCCTCGACGTCCTCGACGTGCAGCGCGAGCGCGTTGTGGTTGGGCTGGTAGTCGAGGCCGAGCTTCTCGGCGACGATCACGCTGAGCGTGACGGTGCCGGTCTCGAACTCGGCGAAGTGGCGCTCGGGGTAGTAGACGGAGCGCTGGAGGCCGAGCGTCGTGCCGTAGAACTCGACGGCGGCGTCGAGGTCCTTGGTGGGCACGGCGACGAAGTCGACGCCGGTGACGATCTGGCTGTCGGGAGTCATGCTTCGATCCTACACCCGCCGCCGTCGCTTGCACCCGCCGTCACCTGGCACGACTCATGTCAAGCAATCGGCGGGGACGCTGCATGAAGAATGTCAACGAAAGCTAAGCAAATAGCTGCCGGCGTTCGATATATCGGCCATGTCTGTGTCCCTGCTACCGCGTGCGTCGGAGCTGCGGCCTCGCGAGCGGCGCGTGCTGGGCGCGGCCACGGCTGTGCTGATCGCGCTCATCGCGGCGACCGCCGTCCGCGCGGTGTTCCGTGTCGGCGGCCACGAGCTCGGGGACGTGATCCGCGACGAGGTCACCTCGGCGGTGTACATCCTGGTGGGGGTGATCGTGTGCTGGCGGGCCGTGCGCACGAGCGAGGCGCGGCGATCGTGGATGATCTTCGCGTTCGGCATCTCGATCTACGGCCTGGGCAACGTGCTGTGGGCGGCGTGGATCGAACACCTCCCCAACCCTCCGATCCCGTCTATCTGCGACGGCATGTGGCTGACGCTGTACCCGTGCTGCTACATCGGCATCGTCGGGCTCGCACGCGTGAAAGAGCGGCGCGTGCCGGCGAGGATCTGGTTGGACGCGATCATCGCCGGGTTCGGCGTCGCGGCGATCGGCGCGGCGATCGTCGTGCGCCCGGTGCTGGCGACGGTGTCGGGCGACACCGCTGCGGTGATCACCGAGATGGCCTACCCGCTGTGCGACCTGACGCTGGCCGCATTGGTCGTGGGAGTGCTCGCGCTGCGTGGCTGGCGGCTGGACCGGATGTGGGCGATGCTGGGCGCCGGCTTCCTGGCGCTGGCGGCCGCCGACTGCATGTACGCGCTGCAGGTCGCCGGCGGAGCGTCGGCGCCGAGCTCGGCGACCAACCTCGCGTATGACGTCGGCGTGCTGCTGCTGGCGCTCGCGGCGTGGCAGCCGGGAGCGAGCGTGGAGGCGGACACGGTGCCGAGCAGCGCGGTGCTTGGGATACCGGCGGCGTTCACGCTGAGCGCGCTCGGGCTGCTGATCTACGACCACTTCAGCCGCCTGGACCCGCTGGCGCTGACGCTGGCGCTGCTGACGATGCTGGCGGCCTTCGCCCGCACCGGGCTCGCGTTTCGCGACGTGCGCGCGCTCGCGGAAACGCGGCGCCAAGCGCTCACCGACGATCTCACCTCGATGCCCAACCGCCGTGATTTCCTGGGACGCTTGCACGACGCGATCATCGCGAGCAGGGCGAGCGACACCAGCATGGCGCTGCTGCTGTTCGACCTCGACCACTTCAAGGAGCTCAACGACACGCTCGGCCACGACGCCGGCGACCAGCTGCTGTGCCAGGTGGGCGAGCGCCTGCAGAGGGTCCTGCGGGCGGCCGACACCGCCGCGCGGCTGGGCGGGGACGAGTTCGGCGTGCTGCTGTGCGGTCCATGCGACGCCACGCAGGCGGAGGTCGTGGCGGACAAGATCCTGGGCGCGATCGCCAGGCCCTTCCCGATCAAGGGCCTGAGCCTGCGTGTGACGGCGAGCATCGGCATCGCGCTGTTCCCAGAGCACGCCGGCGACGACGAGCAGCTGATGCAGCACGCCGACGTCGCGATGTACGAGGCAAAGAGCGCGCAGTCAGGGCGCGCGTGCTACGCAAGCGAGCGCGACACGCACTCGCTCGAACGCCTGACGCTCGCGGCGGAGCTCTCGCACGCGCTCGAGAGCGGGCAGATAGAGGCGCACTTCCAGCCCAAGGCGGACGCCGCCAGCCACAGGATCGTCGGCGTCGAGGCGCTCGTGCGCTGGCGCCACCCCGACCGCGGGATGATCCCACCGGACCAGTTCGTCGCGGTGGCCGAGCAGGCGGGACTGGGCCGCGCGCTGACGCGCCGGATGCTGGAGCTCGCGCTGACCCAGGTCAGGGCCTGGCGCGAGGCCGGACTCGACCTGCACGTCGCGGTCAACACGACGGTCGCCGATCTGCAGGACACGCAGTTCCCGGCGGAGGTCGCCGCAACGCTGGCCCGCCACGGCCTGCCCCCGGAGGCGCTCGTGCTGGAGGTCACCGAGAACATGGTCCTCGCCGACCCCGTCCGCGTCGGCGATGTCCTCGGGCAGCTGGGCGAGCTCGGCCTGGGTCTCTCCCTCGACGACTTCGGCACGGGCTTCTCCTCGCTCACCCATCTGAAGACGCTGCCCGTCGGCGAGGTCAAGATCGACCGCTCGTTCGTCGCAAGGATGACCTCCGACCCCGTCGACGCGGCAATCGTGCTCGCGACCATTCAGCTCGCGCACTGCATCGGCATCCGCGTCGTGGCCGAGGGCATCGAGGACCAGATCACGTGGAGCTCGCTCGTCGCCAACGACTGTGAGCTCATCCAGGGCTACGCGCTCTCGCGGCCGCTGCCGGCGGGCGAGCTGGAGGCGCTGCTACGAGCCGAGCCGACCCACACCTCGCCTCACCCCGCAGCGCCACCGCGGGATCCTACACCCGACGCAGCCGCACGCCGCCGAGCTCGATGACATCTCCCCCGCCGGGCAGCTCGTGCGGCAGCTCGAGCACGATCTCGACGAGCCCTTCGTCGCGCTCGCCGGCGGCCGCTTCGAAGCGGACCTCGCCGCCGTCGAGCTGCAGCAGCGGTCCCTCGCCGCGATCAGAATCCTCGCGGTCGCTGACGGGCACGCCCAGCACCTCGCCCCAGCGCGCGGCGACGGCGGCGGGATCGGCGACGGCGATCGTGACGCCTGCGAGGCGCCCGGCTGCGCCGGTAGCAACCTGCGCTGTCCACTGCGGCCCGCCCCAGCGCCAGCTGCCGTATGGCTTCGAGCGGTCGAGCGAGACGATCGCGCCGCGCATGTCGGCGGGGTGCAGGTGCGTGCCGGAGATGTCGGGGAGGTCGATCTGCCAGACGACGCGCACGCCGGCGGCGAGCGCGCGCGAGCGCGCCCCCTCGAGATCCTCGAGGTCGAAGATCACCATGTAGCCGCCGTCGCCGCCGTGGCGTGAGAGGTAGCGCCCGGCGGCGGTATCAGCGCGCGTCGGCGAGATGACCTCCAGGAAGCAGTCGCCGATCGCGAACACGGTGTTGGCGAGGCCGAACTCGCCGACCCCCGGGTCGCGGAACGGCTCGTCGAGGTCAAGCGCGTTGCGCAGCTGCGAGGCCACCACCTCGAGCTCCTCCGCGACGAGCACCGCCTGGCGCAGCCTGACCCTCGGTCCACCCCCAGCCATCGGCCAAGGCTACCGGCTCAGCGCCCGCGCGTATCGTCTCTCAGCACTACGTCACCGGCTACCCGCGTCAGACCCCCGACGCCAGCAGGACCAGATCGAAGATGGCCAGGGCGGTGCACGCGAGCGTCAGGACGATCACGATCAGCGCATGGACCCGGTCGGTGCGATCTCGTGCCGGCGAGCTCGGCGGCGGAGGCATCCAGGGGGTCGGCGTGCCTGGGGGGCGGATCCATTGGACATTCGGTGGGCCGCTCATGCGCGTGCACCCATATGGCCGGATTGCCCGGCGCGCAGGTCAGACGGGCTCATGGGCACCAGCCTCATAGCCGGACCCGCGCTCATCCTCGACGCCCACCTCACCGAAGGCAGCGCGCGTGAGCCTCTGCATCAGGCCCGCCTGCGCGTCGCGGCCGCCCGCAAGCAGCTCGAGCACCATCAGCCCCTGGCGCGCCAGCACCAGCGCGATCAGGCCAAACGCAATCAGCCAGCCCGCACGGTCGGGGCGGTGGCCAAGCCTGATCTCCATGGCGGCCGCGCCAAGCGCGAGCAGCACCGGCAACAACGGCGCTATGAGGGACGCCAGCGACGGTCTCGAGCGCTCGGCCAACGACACCGCGGCCGGCGCCAAGGCGCCGCCCGGCCGCGCGCTGAACGCGGCCAGCGCGATCCCAAGGTACGCCGCGATCCAACCGACGTCTATGGGATCTCCGCTCGTGTACCTCCCGACCTCGACCAGGTATGTGTACGTGCTGTCCGACAGCGCCATCACCAGCAGGGCGGCCAGCAGGCACCAGAGCGACGCGCGGCCGGCACCGGTCATCCCGCGGATGGCCAGCACGATGAAGAACACGATCACCACGTCGCCGAACGGGTACGCCAGCGCCACGACGCCGCCCCAGGTGCTGAGATCGGCGCTGCGCCATAGCGAGCCGAGCACGAGCGTCCAGCTCAGGAACAGCAGCGCGGTCGCGACCACCAGGCCGTCGAGCACCGACCGCGCCTTGCGCGCGCCGCGGCCCCCGGTCGCCGGGTGCGCCACCAGCGCAGCGACCGCGACGGGGATCGCCGACAGGTAGCCGACGTCCGCCCACGAGACGGCGGGGGGTTCGACGTTCAGGATCAGCGCGTAGTAGCCCCAGATGACCTCGGCCAGCGTCCACAGCGCCGTGGCGGCGGCGAGTAGCGACCAGAACAGGCGCATCCGCCCACGCTGGCCTGCCCGTGCGCGCGAGCACAGCACGCACGCGAGCAGCGCGGCCAGCGGCGTGAGCCCGTCGTCGACCCACAGCGTCACCCGGGCACCGCCGATGCGCAGTGCGATCCACGCCCCGGCCACGCCGGTCATGAGCACCACAACAGCCGCGGCACCGAGGAAGCGCCGAGTCGAGGATTCCATTAATCAGGCATCGGCTGAAACCCAGAACTGCTTGACCGTGCCTCGTCTGGCGTCACAACCCCACCCTGGGCGCAGATTTGCGAGACTGTCTGTCAGTTGAACGCTCCCGCCGGCCCGCATGCGTTCTCGTAGCAATATGTCGCGGGTCGGAATCGTGTTCGCAGTTGGCGACAAGTTCGCTGATTGCGCATTTCTAACAGCGCTTTAACTCAAATGTAAACAGGGACGCAACAACTGTTCGGTTAGCTTCGCCGTGTAGAGGTCTTGTCCACGGACCAGGGAGGGGACATGGGGATGAACGAAGCTGCCGTGTCGCACGGCCGCGGGAGCCGTGAGAGCCTGGCGACCCCGGGTCTGGTGTCGCTGGCGGTCAAGCGCGCGCAGGCGGGCGATCGCGAGGCGCTCGGCTTCCTGTACGCGCGTTACGCGGACAACGTGTACGGCTACGTGCGCAGCATCGTCCACGACGAGCACGAGGCGGAAGACATCACCCAGCACGTGTTCGCGAAGCTGATCCACGTGATCGGCAAGTACGAGGAGCGCGACGTGCCGTTCTTCGCGTGGATCCTGCGCGTCTCGCGCAACGTCGCCGTCGACCACATACGCCGCCAGCGGGCGATCCCCGTGGAGGAGGTCCGGGCAGTCGACGAAGGTGGCGACGGGCCGCAGGACGGCGAGCGGATGAACGACCTCAGGGAGGCGCTGGCGCTGCTGCCGCCGGATCAGCGCGAGGTGCTCGTCCTGCGCCACTTCGCCGGCCTGTCGCCGACGGAGATCGCCGAGCGCACCGGCCGCTCGGAGGGCTCGGTGCACGGGCTGCACCATCGCGGGCGCCGTGCGCTGAAGGCGGAGCTGAGCAGTCGCGGCGCAGCGCCCGCGACGGCGCGCCCGCACAGCCGTCAGGTCGAGGCGTCCGCCGGCGGCGTGTCGGCAGGCGGGGTGTCCGCCGGCGGCGCGTCCGGGTAGGAGCTGCGCGAGACCTGCCTGGAGATGCGCCCGCTGTCGACGTCCGCGAGGTAGTACAGCACCGCGAAGGTGACCAGCTCCTCCACGGGCACGCCCTGGCGCAGGCTCTCCTGCTCGACCGCCTCCCACGCGAAGCCCTCGAGCTGCAGGGAGACGCTGCGATCGCCGCGGATGGCCCGATCGTCGCCCGCGGACAAGCCGCTCACCTTTGGCCTCGATCGGATGATGGGACACTTGCATTCAACGGCGGGCACCTGCGCGCACTCGCGCCGGCGAGGGTTTTGACGGGGACCAAAAAAGGCTGGTTGTCGCTGGTCATGGGCTGACGATCAGCCGGAGCCCCACTTGCGCAGTACGCTCGCGCCACGCCGTGTCGCCTCGGCTACTCGCATGATGCCAAGTTACGCCAGCGGAGGGCGCACGTCTTCGTCGGGTGGCGAGTCAACTGTGAGCTGACGGCTACAGCCGCGGCCGCGCGAGATCCGCGGGTGTGAAGTCAGGCTCGTGGCCGAAGGTCTGGCGAATCCTGGTACGCAGGGCGGCGTACCGGCGCACGGCGTCGCTGCGCCGCCCTTGCATGATGTCGAGTTCCATCAGCCGACGGTGGACGTCTTCGTCGAACGGCTGCAGCGTCGCCAGGCGCTCGAGCGCGCGGGCGGCGCCGTCGAGCACGCGCCGCTCCTGACGGATGTCCGCCAGGCGGCGCAGCCCGAGGCACGCGAGATCGTGCAGGCGATGGCGCTCCGGCATCGCCCACTCGGCATACGGCAGGTCGGCGAGGAAGTCGCCGCGGTAGAGCGCGAGGCCCCGCTCTATCTGCGCGGCGGCGGCCTGCGGGTCGCGCTCGGCGGTCGCCAGCCCACCGGTCACGTGCCGCTCGAACTCGTCCGCGTCGACCTCCACGTGATCGAGGTCCAGCCGGTAGGTGCCGGCGCGGGCGGCGATGAATGCGGACGGCTCGCGACAGCCGCGCTGGGGCTCGATCTTGCGGCGCAGCGCGTGGATGTAGTAGCGGACGCTCGTGCCGACCGCGTAGTCGGCTCCCGGCCAGATGCTCTCGCCGATCTCGTCCACCGCGACCGCGCGCTGGCGTTCGGCGACGAGGTACTTCAGCAGCTGTCCGGTGCGCTGGTCGAGCCATGCGCCGCCGATCGGCCCCTCGACGGATTCGACGACGGTCCTGCCGAGCGTGCGGATGCGCAGCTTCGATCCGACCATCCAGTGCGGGCTGGTGCGACGGCGCCGGTCGCCGGCGATCCCCGGGCGCAGCTGCAACACGACGCTCGCGTCGGCGCCGCCGATCGCCGCCGCCGTGACCCACATCGCGGTCGCTCCGTCGGGCGCGCGGATGTCCACGCGGATCTCGGGCAGCGCGGCGTCGCGGGCGAGCGCGAGCTCCGTCAGGCAGGCTGCCTCGAGCACCGTGTCGGGCAGGCGGCACCCGAGCAGCTCGCAGCACGTGAGCCCCGCCTCCGTCAGGCCCATCGCCTCGATCAGCTGCGTCGCCCGGGCATTGCGGCAGACCACCCGTCCATCGCGATCGAGCACGAGCAGGCTGTAGGGGAACGCGCTGAACGCCTCGAGCTCCAGCGCCGAGCGCACCGTCTCGCCGTCGTAGCGATTTGTCTGCGCCCCCGCGAAGGTTGCCATAAGTCCGTTTTTACGCTGCCATCCCCACGCGCTCGCGTCGGGATCGGTGAATGTGTCAAAAATAAACCTACGCCCCACTTATTCTCAAAATACGAGCAAAGTGAGTACGCGGAACGTCGACAACTGTACTACATAAACGCGTCGATCGGCGGGAAATAGCGAAAATAACCTCACCACTCGCTCGTTCTTGAGATACGGTCGAAGCGAGTGCATGGAAGGCGAGAGATGTACTACATCGACAGCACCGCATGAGGCGCCCAGCGCTGCTCGTCGTGCTGCTTCTCGCGGTGGGCCTTCTGGCGAGCGCGCTCGCGCTGAGAAGCCGTGAAGGCAACACTCAGCTCGTCGCCCAGCAGCAGGGTCTGCTGCCGGTGAGCGCGGCCGCGCTGCAGCGGCTGATCCTCACCACCAGCGACCCGCGCCCCGGGCATGGCGGCCGCGCGGCCGGCGCGCGCTGCGTCTCCGCGCACCCGAGCGCGCTGGGCGACCCGTGGACGTGCGTCGTGCGCTATCCGCAGCTGCCGCGCATCCGCTTCGCGGTGGACGTCCACGCCGACCGCTCGATCTCCGGTGTGGGCCACCCCGAAGGCGGTGCCGGTGGAACCGCGCTGAGCGTCAGCGGCTGCTGCGTGCGCGCACCGTAGCGGCGTCAGTCCAGCTCGTCGCGCAGCTTGCGCAGGGCGCGGTAGATGCGCCCCTCGACGGCGCTCTCGCCATCGCCGACGATGCGGGCGACGTCGCGCAGCTTGAGGTCGGCGCCGAAGCGCAGCGCGAGCACCTCGCGCTCCTGCTCGCTGAGCCCGGCCATCGCCCTGTGCAGCTGCTCGCGAGCCTCCACGCCCGCGAGCTCGACGTCGGGCCCGTGCGGCGCGGCGCTGGCGCCGACGGTCTGCAGCACGCGGTCCTCGTGCATGCGCCGGCGCGCGTGGTCGCGCAGCAGGTTCAGCGCGATCGTGTACAGCCAGCGCCGCTCGCTGCCCCGCCGCGGGTCGAAGCGCGCGCGCGAGCGCAGCACGCGCTCGAACGTGTCGGACAGCAGGTCCTCGGCGAGCGCGCGGTCGCCGGTGCGGTAGACGAGGAACGAGAACAGCCGCCCGCCGTGCTCCTCGAACAGGCGCTCGAAGGCGTCCTGGCGCATCTGCCTGCCGACGGTCACGGCCGGAGGGGAGAGACGGCGCGCGGAGGCGCGGCGGGCGACGCGGGCGGCGGGCGCTGTTGTCAGTTCGTGGGCCATCGATCTTTCGTTGTCGGGTCGGTGAAGGAGCCCGCGACGCTCCGGGGGCGGAAGAGGGGACCGCCCTCCCGGAGCGTCGCGGCCGTTATCGCGTGACTAGACGTGCTCCCTCATGCGTGCCTGGCTGGATTTCGATCAGGCCGCGCATAGGTGGTACTTGTGCCGGGCGGTGACGGTCTTGCCATTGCTGAGCGTGACCGACACTTCGATCGTGGTCGCGCCTTTGGAGCACGGCAGGTCGACCAGCTCGACGTTGGCCGAGGCCGCCTTGCCCTTGAGCGTCTTGACGCGCTTGCCGTCGACCTTGACGGTGACCCTGCTCAGCTTCGCGCCACGCGGGACGTCGACGTGGATCCTGATGCGGCGCTTGCTGGTCGCCGGCACGACCGTTTTGGAGTCGAGCACGCCGCTGCTCGGCGTGGCGCTCACGGTCGTGTAGTTGTTGACGACGGTGGTGCCGCCGTTGTTGATGGTGGTGTTGTTGATCGTGGTGTTGTTGATTTCGTTGTTGAAGCTGTTTTCGTTGCAGTTGTCGTTGTTGTTGCCGTTGTTGCTGCCGTTGTTGTTGCCGCCGCCGTCGTTGCCGCTGCCATCGCCGTTGTTGTTGCCGACGTCGCAGTTGTTGCCGTACTGGGCGATGGCGGCGTTGCCCGGCGAGGCTCCTGCGCCCTGGTTGGCGAGCACGCCGCCGGTGGTGGCCACCAGCAGGCCGGCCGTCAGGCCGGCGACGGCCAGGCGGCGCGTGCCCACGCGCCCGCGTGTCGACTTGACGCGCGCCATCGCGCTCGTCTTGATCCGGTCGAGCTCGAGCGGGCTGGCCTCGGCGCGCTCGGCGCGCAGGCGCTGAGCGACGCCCTCCACATCGTCCTGGGTGTGTGCGTCGTTCTTACGCCGCATTTGGGTCTCCTTGCGTCCTTGGATCTCGATTGGCGAAAAATGCCTTCCATCCAGATACGAACGGGCGGCGCGTTTTCCGACACGGAGGGCGATCGCTTGCGCTCATACGGTGGTGATGGCGAACTTGCCGGAGTCGAGGGCTTCGCTGCGCAGGCGCGGCGCGGCGAGTTCCCACTGGCGCGGGTCGCGCGAGCGCAGCCGCCGCAGGGCGTTGCGCAGGCCGGGCTCGAGCGGGTTCAGGGCGATCGCGCGCGCGATTGCGGCGTGCGGGTCAAGGCCGGCGCCGGCACGCGCGACGGCCAGCCAGAACTGGTCTTCCCAGCTGTGCGGCTCCAGCGCGGCGGCTTCGGCCATCGCGGGCACGGCGGACTGGGCGAAGCCCTGCTCCAGGTCGCAGATGCCGACGATCGTGTACGCCTGCGGGCGCCTGGCCGACAGCGACAGCGAGGCGAGCGCGTCGCGCTTGGCGGAGGGGCAGTCGCCGCGCGCGAGCGCCTGCGCGCTGCTGTGCAGGCGCGCGTAGGAGGTGCTCGCGAGCAGCGGCGCGATCGCGAGCGCGAGCCATCCGAGCGCCACCAGCGTGCGCGCGGCGGGCAGGCCTCTGAGCCCGACGCGCCCGTCGCGGGGACGCGCGAGCGCGAGCCCGGCGAGCACGAACACGCCGAGCGTGACCGCGGGCATCTGCCAGTCCCAGTCGAAGGCCTGGTGGATCGCCCACGCGAGCGCGACGGCGAACAGCGCCGCATACAGCGCGCGGTCGGGGCCGCGCACGCGCGCGGCGAGCCCGCCGAGCAGGCCGAGCACGACGAGCACGATCAGCGCGAAGCCGACGAGGCCGAGCTCGGCGAGGCTCTGCAGATACAGCGAGTGCGCGTCGACGACGTACAGCCCTTCGGTGCGGTAGCCGGTGTAGTAGAGCTGGTAGGTGCCGGCGCCGGTGCCGTGCAGCTTCTGCGTGTCGTAGATGCGCACGGCGGCCTTCCACAGCGACAGGCGCCCGTTGTTGGTGACCTGGGCGAGCCGGTCGCGCGTCTGCGTCGCGCCGCCGCCGCCGTTGACGTGCACGAAGTCGTGGTACTGGCGCTGGGCGTAGCCGTAGCCGCCGAGCGCGAGCACGCCCGCCACGACGAGCGCGGCGCCCGACGCGCCGGCGATCGCGCGCGTGCGCGCGGACGGCGGGTTGCGCACCAGGCGCAGTTGCGCCAGCCGGCGATCGAGCGCCACGAGCGCGGCGCGCAGCGCCCCGGCGCCGAGCATGCACACGCCGACGACGATCGCCACGTGGCGACCCTGCGCGACGGCGGCGGCGCTCGTGGGGTGGGTGCTGGCGAGCAGCGTGGCGTCCCACGCCGAGCGCACGGCGAGCGCGCACGCGGGCACGGCGGCGAGCAGCGCCGCGGGCAGCGTGTGCGCGCGCGTGAGCAGGCAGTAGGCGAGCAGGCCGATGACGGTGACGCCGAGCGATCCACGCGAGAACGTCAGCAGCAGCGTCGCCGCGAGCGCGGGCAGCACGGCGGCGGCGAGCACGCGCACGCTCCAGTGCCCGCGACGATCGGCGCTCAGGTGGAACGCGAGGATCAGCGCGATCGCGGCGAGCGTGCCCTCGGCGTTCCAGTAGGTCAGCGGGTAGTTCAGGCGGCTGTCGTAGAAGCTGCTGGCCGTCGGCCAGACATGCGGCAGCACGCGCGAGAGCAGCCCGATCAGGCAGACGGCGACGAGCGTGGCGAGCACCGCGTACAGCAGGCGGTCGGCGCGGGCGCGCGTGTAGCGCAGCGAGCCGAACAGCGCGAGCGCGAGCGCGTAAAGCAGCGTGGTGTCGTAGCTGTCGAGCGCGCGCGCGGTGGCGTGCGACCACAGCACCGAGCACAGCCCCCACGCGGCGTACAGCGCGAGCGCGCAGAGCGGCACGGCGAGCGTCCGGCTGAAGCCCTCGAACGGCCGCGCGGCGAGTGTCGTGCGCAGCACGAGCGCCTGCGCGAGGACGATGTCGACGATCCCGGTGGCGCTCGGGAAGTAGCCGCCGGCGTTGAACGACAGGTACGCGAGCGCCGCGACGGGCAGCGCCAGCAGCGCGACCCAGCCGGCGGCTTCCAGGGGCTGGGCGCGCTCGCGCGCGGCGGCCGCGTCGATCGGGGTCCCGCCGAGCGGCAGCGCTTCAACCGACACGGCGCAACCCGCCTGCGCGACCCCCGCGTGGGACTCCAGCCATACGAGTTCAACGCTCGCGCGGGACTCGTTTTTGCGCGCCGCACGCGTCCCGCGCGGCCGGCCGGCGGCCCGCGACCGGCTGCCGGCGCGCTCAGCCGCGACTCCACGGCCACGCGCGCCGCGGACGCAGCTGCTCGAGCGCTCCGGGCGGCGGCGGCGGGATCTCGGCGCCGGCGAGGATCGCCGCGGGCACGCCGGCGGTGAGCCATGCGGCGAGCGGCTGCAGGCCGGCGTGGGCGAGCTCGGCGGCGATCCCGGGCGGGCGGTCGTGGTGATCGTGGGCGTCGGAGGCGACGTTGTGGACGAGCCCATCGCGCACGAGCGCGAGCGCGAAGCGGCGCACCTGCGCGCCGAAGCGCCCGACGAGCGAGCCGGCGGTGATCGACGTGAGCACGCCGGCGCGCACGAGCGACTCGAGCACGGCGCGGTCGCGGTGAAAGGCGGGGCAGCGCTCGGGGTGGGCGAGCACGACGCGGTGCCCGCGGCGCACGACGTCGAGCACGAGCGAGTCGACGCCGGTGGCGGCGGGCGTGTAGGGCGGCTCGACCAGCAGCCACGAGCTGCCGCCGAGCGCGAGCTCGGCGAGCCGCGCGGGCTCCATCTCGAGGGCGCTCGTGAGCGCGATCTCGGCGCCGGCGCGGACCTCGACGGCGATAGCGTCGGCGGCCAGGCGCGCGTTCAGCTGCTCGACCAAGCGCGCGATCGTGGCGGCGTCGTTGGGGTAGCGCGCGCTGACGTGCGGCGTGGCGATCAGCGTGCGCGTGCCGGCGGCGCCGGCGGCGCGCGCGAGCGCGAGCGAGCCGTCGATCGACGCGGGCCCGTCGTCGATGCCGGGGAGCACGTGGCAGTGCAGGTCGATCACGTGGCGGCGAACGTTACGAGGCGCCTCGTGCGCGCGACGGTGGGGAGCGCGCGGCGACGCTCACGCCGAGCTCGCGCGGCGGCGGTCGATCCCGTCGAAGCGCTGCCCGCGAAGGCGCAGGCGACGGTCGGGGCGCAGCACCGGCCCGGCAGAGTTGCCGATGACGCGCAGCACGAACGCTTCGCGCGTGACGCTGTAGCGCAGCAGCGGCCTGAGGATGAGCAGGCGGTGCCGTGGGACGTATCGGCGCGACCGTGCGGCTGAACGTGAACGCATGTGTTGCCTCTCCCGTGTGGTCCCTACTGGTAATACGAGCGGGGCACGGTCTTTCCGACAACTGTGGCGGCTTTCCTGCCGACCCCAAGCGCTTCGGACAGGCGCGGCGCGATCAAGCGTGCATGCGATGCGTTTTACATCGCGTTTTGCGATGGGCTTTCCATCACCTGGAGAGATATGATCGTACGGTCGATGCTGCTCGAGCAGGCCGTCGGCTTGGCGCTCTCGCCGTTGCCACTCGATGAAGCCGCGGATTACATCGACCGACGGTTTCGGCGCACCAAACGTCAGCGAGCGATGACGAGCAGCTCAGCCTCAGTCCCGCTCAGCGAATCAGGATCGGCTCGCTGTAGTTGGACACGTGCGCGCCGTCGTCGACCTTGATCAGCGCACGGTAGAGGCCTGGGTGGCGCAGGCGCACGACGCGGCTGAAGCGCGAGACGGTGGCGGTGCCGGCTTTGACGACGGTGCCGCCCTCGTTGATCGACGTGCCGGGCGCGAGCAGCTGGAAGCCGACGAGCGCGCCGACCTCGGCGGGCGCGACGTCCCCGTACAGGCGCACGAACCCGCGACGGCGTGCGCGGCGCACGTGGAAGGACACGCGCACGGCGACGCTCTCGAGCACCACCGGGCTCGCGACCACGGGGCTGCCGACCGTCACCACGCGCAGCTGGGTGTTTTCGAGCAGGCCGACGTACGGGAAGGAGAAGCCGCCGGCGCTGTTGGCGACCTCGGGGTTGCCGACGTCCTTGAAGCCGCCGATGTACGGGAACGGGTTGGCCTGCAACACGATCTCGCGGGTCGACGCGCCTGTTCCCGACAGCGTGCCCTCGACGAAGAACGGATCGCCGAACAGCACCGGGTTCGGGACGCCGGCGATCTGCACCGACAGCGGGATCTTCGGCGTCGTGAACGTGCGGTCGGCGCCCTTCGCGGTGCCCCCTGGGCTGGTTGCGAGCACGCGGTAGTGGTAGGTGACGCCCGGCTGCAGGCCGGTGACGGCCTGGCTGACCTTGATGGTCACGGTCCCGTTGCCCGCCGGGGCGAGCGGCGACTGCGAGCCGTAGGCGCTGGTGGGGCCGTACTGGAAGGCGTAGCTGGTGAGCTGGCCGTGCGCGTTGACTTCGCCGTCGAGGATCGCCGAGGAGTACGTCACGCTGGACACGCTGCCGGTGGAGACGCCGGGCAGCGGCGGGGCGGCGGCATAGGCTGAGGCGGGAAGCGCGATCGCGCCCGCGCTCAGCGCGAGCAGCACGGCCGCGCGCGATCCCCTTGCGGCACGTCGGCAAGTCGAGCGGAGGCATGCGCTCATGTCAGCCATATACCCGCCATGGGGCGGGAGTAGCGGCGATCCGGGCTGTCGGAACGCACCCGATGGCCCGGTGCGGCGGCTTCAACCGTTGGCGCTCGCCACCGGCTCCTCGACCGGGGCGGACCCGTTGGTCGAGGCGGCGAGGTCCGACAGCGATGGCCCGGTGCTGGGGGCGGCGTAGTCGTAGGAGTAGGTGTAGGAGTAGCCATAGGAGCCGAATCGCGCGGCCTTGAACCCATTGGCGACCACCCCCAGCAGCGGGGCGCCGGCGCCGGTGAGGGTCTCGTGCAGTCGCTCGGCGACGTCGCGGCGGTTGCGCCCGACGCGACCGACGATCAGCACCCCGTCGACCCTGTTCAGCAACGGGAACGCGTCGGAGACGGCGGTCAGCGGCGGCGTGTCGATCACGATCAGGTCGTATGTGGACTTGACCTGCTCGAGCAGCGCCTCCATCGCGTGGCTCTCGATCAGCTCGCCCGGGTTGGGCGGCAGCACGGCGCCCGCGACGAGCACGTCGAGCGTGCGCGGTCCGGAGGCGCCGACCGAGGAACGGCCCAGGTCGATCGCCTGCGTCGCCTCGCGCAGCGACGCGGCGCCGATCAGCACATCCGACAAGCCCGGCCCGGCCTGGATCTCGAGCTGCTGCGCGAGCGTGGGACGGCGAAGGTCAGCCTCGAGCAGCAGCACCCGCGAGCCCATCCTCGCCGCCGCGGCGGCGAGGTGGCGAGCGATTGTCGTCTTGCCATCGCCGGGGGCGGCGGAGGCGACGAGCAGCGTGTGCAGCTGGCGATCGACGTTGAAGTAGCGCAGGTGCGCGCGGATCAGCTGAAAGGCCTCGGCCTCGCCCGCGGGCAGAGCGCGCTTGCCGTCCTTCGGGCCTTTGGCGGACCCGGACAGCGCGGCGCTCTCGGGGACGACGCCGAGCAGCGGCAGGCCGTAGATCGCCTCGAGGTCCTTCGGCTCCCTGATCCGCCTGTCCAGGCGCTCGAGCAGGAACGCGACGCCCAGCCCGAGCAGCAGCCCCAGCACGGCGCCGAGGATCGTGTTCCTGGAGACCTTCGGCGAGGACGGGGACGTCGGCACGGCGGCGGCCTGCGCGATCTGGACGTTGCCGTTGCGCAGTTCAGCGAGGACCCCGAGCGACTGGGCACGGTCCTGCAGCGCGAGTCCGGATGTGCCGGCCCGTTCCTTCGCCGAGAGCGCCGCCAGCTGCTTGTTGACGAGCTTTAGAGCCGAGGCGTAGTAGGCGTGGTTGCTGTTCTGCTGCTCGCTGACGAATTGCTCGGTGTAGGTGTTTGCGATTTCGGCTGCGAGCGTGGGCGTGCCAGCGGTGGCCGCAAGATCGACGATGTTCGATTCTCCCTCCGCGCTGACGCTGAGGTCGGCGATCACCGCTTCCTTGGTCAGACCATGATGGAGCAGCGTGGCAGTCTTCGCCGCCATGTCGCCGAGCTGGACGAGCCTGACGTTGGTGTTCTGTTGGGCCTGCGGGTTGGTGCTGTCGACCGCTTGGAGCCCTGCGACCTGCTGGCTGAGCTGGTTGTTGCTGAAGACCAGGGACGCCGTGGCCGTGTACTTCTTGGTTTGGTGCTCGGAGAAGCCGTACGCTGCTGCTGCGACCAGCACACAGCACAGCACGATCCACTGCATGCGACGTCGGAGGACACTCAGAATCCGCTCAAGCCCTACGCTTGTCCGCTCGGCGTCCATCACCGGTCCGTTCTGCTCAGCTGACCGGTTCGGCCCGGCATGAAGGGCACACGGGCAGGACAATCGACCCCATCGGAGTCTCGACCAGCACTCAACCGCGTGAAGTCACGCCCATCGTGCGCGCAGCCTATTGAGAGCGATCGGGGACATTGGGTACGCGGCATGGACATGAAGGAGAACGTGAGCGCTGGCGATGTTCTTTCGGGCAGAGACGAGACTTCGTGTGGCCGGGGATCAGCGCGTACTGGGAGGAGCCTGACGAAAGATTGAACGTGAGGCTCACGTTGAACCAGTGGGCAGCTTGCGCCGGTCAGAGCTGCGCGCCACGTAGTCCTCACGATTTAGTCATGACAATTCCTCTATTCGATACGCGGACGCCCCTGGACGCGGTGGTCGACCGTGTTCGAGAGCGTCTGCTTGCCGCAGTCGACAACGGCGCGTACATCCTGGGCCCGGAAGTCCAGGCCTTCGAGCGGGAGTTCGCCCACGCCACCGGCGTGCCGCATGCGATCGGCGTGGCCAACGGCACGGACGCTCTCGCGATCGCGCTGCGCGCATTGGGAGTAGGACATGGAGACGAGGTTGTAGTGCCGTCGTTCACGTTCTACGCAAGCGCCGAGGCCATCGCCTACATAGGAGCCACGCCGGTGTTTTGCGACATCGACCTAGACACCTACTGCGTGACTGCCGAAACGGTCAAGGCAGCGCTCACGTCCCGCACACGTGCCATCGTCGCCGTAGACCTGTTCGGCAATCCGGCACCTATCGCGGACATCCTGGCCCTGGGACTGCCGGTGGTCGAGGATGCCGCCCAGGCGGCGGGCACGGTGGTCGACGGACGACCCGCGGGCTCTCTGGGGACGCTCGCCACCTTCTCGTTCTTTCCGTCCAAGAACCTGCCGTGCTTGGGCGACGGCGGCGCGATCACCACAAACAACGCGGATCTCGATGAACGAGTGCGGATGCTGCGCTTCCACGGGTCCCGTGACAAGAAGGTATTCGAGGAGGTGGGCACCAACTCGCGTCTGGACGAGCTGCAGGCAGCGGTGCTGCGAGTGCTCCTGACGGAGCTGCCCGGCTGGAGCGACGGTCGACGGGCGGCGTCCCGCGCCTATCTGGATGCAGGGCTCGCCCAGCACGTGGCGTTGCCTGAGCCGACACGTGGAGCCGATCCCGCCTGGCACCTCTACATAGTCCGCCATCCACGCGCCGATGCCCTTGCTGAGGCTCTGGGCGCCGCCGGAGTAGAGGCACGTGCCTACTACCGACGCCCACTGCACCATCAGCCGGCGATGCAGCGATGGGCTCCAGCCAGGGAGCTGCCGGCGACCGAAGAGGCAGCCAGAAGCCATCTCGCCCTGCCGATGAGCCCCGTCCTCAGCGTCGAACAGGTCGAGGCCGTCGTGGCAGCGGTGAGGCAGATCGAGGCTCCAGTCGTCGCATGAGGATCGTCACCGTCGTCGGCAACCGGCCCCAGTTCATCAAGGCCGCCGCTGTCTCAAGCCTCTTGCGCGAACGCCACGAGGAGGTTCTCGTGCACACCGGTCAGCACTACGACGACTCGCTCTCGCGCGTGTTCTTCACCGAGCTGGGCCTGGCCCGACCTGACCATGAGCTGAGTGTCGCGGGCGGTTCGAACACCGCTCAGACGGCGCGCATGCTCAGCGCGCTGGAGCCGCTTCTCGCCGATCTGCAGCCCGCCGCAGTGCTCGTGTACGGCGACACCAACTCGACATTGGCGGGTGGGCTCGCTGCAGCACAGGCTTGCGTCCCAGTCGTGCACGTCGAGGCGGGGATGCGATCCTTCGACCGCTCGATGCCCGAGGAGCTCAACCGCGTGCTCGTCGACCATCTCAGCGATCTACTGTTGTGCTCATCCGAAGACTCGGCCGCCAACCTGCGCGCCGAGGCGGTAGTCGGATGCGTCGAGGTGGTCGGGGACGTAATGGTGGACGTGGCGCTTCGATACCAGCCGGCCGCGTGGGCTGACAAGGAGACGCCGCGCAAGTACGGGGTACAGGCCGGTGGATATCTGCTCGTCACAGCCCACCGGGCGGGCAACGTCGATGACCCAGAGCGCTTGCGCGCGCTCGTAGACCTTGTGACCGGGCTGCCGCGTCCGGTCGTGTTGCCCCTGCACCCACGCACGCGTGACCGCCTGCAGGACGCGGGTCTGCTGTCAAAGCTGTTCGCGCTAGAGGACATGCACGTGGTGGAGCCGATGGGATATGTCGAGTTCAGCGCGCTGCTCCGTCAGGCGCGAGCCGTGCTGACGGACTCCGGCGGAGTCCAGAAGGAGGCGTACCTCGCAGGGGTGCGGTGCGTGACCCTGCGATCGAGCACCGAGTGGGTGGAGACCGTACATGCGGGGTGGAACGCCCTCGTCGACCTAGACGCAGCCGCCGCACACGCCGCGCTTGAGCGGCAGCCTCCAGCGGAGCGGCCGAACCTCTATGGCGATGGCCGTGCCGCCGAGCGCTGTGTGCGGGCGATCGGCAGACTCGCCGGCGACAAGCCGGCTCCCCTCGTAGCCCCGTCGACCCTGCTGCACGAACTCGCGCCATGAGCACCGAGACCGCGCTCCCGATCCGCGTAGGCGTCGCAGGGCTCGGATACTGGGGCCCGAATTTGGCGCGGAACTTCGCTGCACTCCCAGGCTGCGAGCTGACCTGGCTGTGCGATGCCTCCGCTGGGGCCCGCGACGGGCTGGACCAGACGTTCCCAAGCGCCCGTACCACGGAAGATCTGGACGATCTGCTCGAGGACGCTGACCTCGATGCGGTGGTGCTGGCGACGCCGGTGCCGAGCCATGCTGACCTGGCAGTCCGCGTTGTGGATGCGGGAAAGCACTGCTTCGTGGAGAAGCCCCTCGCAACCTGCACCGCCGACGCCGAGCGCGCCGTCGATGCGGCCGCCCGCGCGGACAGAGTTCTGATGGTAGGACACCTCCTCGAGTACCACCCTGCAGTCCTCCGGCTGAAGGAGCTGATCGACGGCGGCGAGCTCGGCTCTGTGTACTACGTCTACGGCAACCGCCAGAACCTGGGCAAGCTGAGAGCCGACGAGAATGCGCTGTGGAGCCTGGGCGCGCATGACGTCTCGGTGGTGCTCCACCTGATCGGCGAGGAGCCTGTGGAATGCGTGGCTCACGGAGCCTCCTATGTGCGGCATGGCGTGCAGGATGTCGTCTTCTGCTACCTGCGGTTCCCGTCAGGCGTCGTCGCCCATCTTCACCTTTCCTGGCTCGACCCGCACAAGGAGCGGCGGCTCACCGTCGTAGGTGCGGGCAAGATGGCAACGTTCGACGACATGCTCATCGAGGGCAAGCTCACCCTCTACGACAAGGGCTTTGACCAGGACAGCCGTTCGTGGGGGGAGTACATCGCCCGCTCGGGGGACATCTTCTCGCCGCGCATCGCCAATTGGGAGCCGCTGCGTGTCGAGTGCGAGCATTTCGCCGACTGTATTCGCACGGGAGCTACGCCGCGCTCTGATGGCCATAGCGGACTGCGTGTAGTGCGGGTGCTTGAGCGTCTGCAGCAGTCGCTCAATCGCTGAAGACCTCCTGTCTCGCTGAACCCTGCCGCCACAGGCCGACCTCCCACTCGTCGATCTCTGGTTACGCACATCCGAGCGACCAAGCGCCCTCACGCATGTCATGTTCTTTCCGAGCGCCCACTGCCCTTGCCAATCCCGAGGCGGCCGTCGCGGAATCCTGCGCGGCTTGCAGTTGTCGACGCGCTCGTGAGCAGCACACCCGCGAGCACCCACCATAGCTCCGCGAGCCCGGCGTCCAGTAGGTCATTCTCCTCAAACTGCATGACCAGCACCGCGACGACGAGCACAAGCATTGCTCTTGCCGCCGGGCGTCGGTCGTCGGCAATCGCCAGCGACTCGCGCGCCATAATCCAAAGAATCCAGCCGAAGAGCAACAGCACTGGCAGGCCGCCCCTGAGCAGTAGGGTTATATAGGCGCTCTCGGTGAAGCCCCAAATTGCTCCCGGCGGCAGATTTGGGCCATATCCAGTCACGAGATGTTCATCGATGACTGGCAGGAACTCCTTAGTCCAGACCTCCCACCGGAATACGATGCTGTTGGGAAACATGCTGTGGGTCGCGGTGCCGGCGAAGAGCACGCCACGATCCTGTGCTTCAGCACTGAATTGCTGGGTCTCGCGCTTGGCGATCGTAGAGCTGAAGATCACCGCGCCAAGCAGGGCAACGATGACCACAGCGATCATTGCGCGTCCGAAGCGCCCGTACCAGTAGGCGAGTCCCAAGACGCCGAGCATTGCAGCCAGGATCGGTGCGATCGTCGCCGTGGCAGCCAACGCCAAGCCATCGACCGTCAAGATCGCGAACATGCAGCGTCGCCTCAACGGCGAATGCTGCGGATCCAGAAACAGCGCCATGCCAACCAGAATTATCGCCAGCAGGTAGTCACCCAGCTGATGCCCCTGACCAAACAGCGCGGTCGCACGATAGAAGGTGTGGTAGGCCTTCAGATTGTCTGTTTCGCCTGCATAGGCTGAGGCGAGCGCCCGGGTACCCGGCAGGTTGACGAACTGCATGAGCGCGAAGACTGCGACCGGGACACTCGAGAGCATCATCCACTTGAGCATCGTGCGTCGCACGGCGGTCGACCTGGCTACGACGACGACGACACGGTAAAGCAGGAGGAACTCAAGGGGCCCGATCAGCTTTCCCAGGTCTTCACTGGATACCGCTGCGCCTCTACTCACGAGATCCCATAGACCGAATCCCAGCGTGCAGAGCACGTACGCTAGCGCCACCCAATCAAATTGTCGCCACGGCGCGGACCGCGCCGTGAGAAACACCGTGGCCGCGACGCCCACGATCAGGAGCTGGCTGACACGCAGGCCGGGGACGGGCAAGCCCGGATCGAGGCCCGCCAAAGTCGGCACGAGTGACACCAGGATCACGCCCCCAACCAGCGGCCTATCGGCCACAATAGCGCCGCCCGCCACCACGATCAGTAGCCCGATCGCCATCACTCCGTGGCCTTCTGCAACAAGGCTTCCGCAAATAACACAGGCTGCAAGCACGACAGCCACGCCGCAAGCGGTCCACAAAAGCGGTCTGTCTGGCGACGCGTTTGGCCGCCGCCATGCGCCGCGAGCCACGGATGTCGATATGTCCACCATCACAGGCGGCCAATGACGCCGGGCGTGGCTGCCGGGGTGATGCCGGCGTGCTGCAGAGATGAGTCCTCGCCTCGTGGCAGACGTGATCTCTCCACAGGCGATTCGGTAGCGCCAACCAGAGCCGCGTCCGTGTCCCGACCATCGGGCGCGCGCGACAAAATGATGAGGAGAACCGTCGCGACGGTGGACCCGACGCATACGGCCACGCCGGCCCCATAGGCGCCAACGCGGGACACGAGCGCGAGGTTGACAAGGATCGCGATCCCGGCACCGGTACCCAGACTGATCAGCGGCATGCGATAGCGCCCGCGACCCCAGCACCACACCTGTAGAAGGGTGTGTATGCCCAGTAGCGTCACCCCAGTACCGAGCCAGCTCAGCGTTATAGCCGCACCGGGATAGCGCGCCCCGTATACGGTGTGTACGGCCAGGGGCGCGAAGACCCAACAGCAGGCGGTGGCGAGCGCGCCACCGCCAGCTCCGATGAGCAACACGCGTCGGCGAATGGCCATCGCTTGCCGGGGGCGGGCACGGGCCGTCTCTGGCTGGACAATGGTCGTTATCGCTACGGTCACGAGAAGGAACGGGGCGGCCAGGGTCTTGGCAGCCCCGTACGTGGCGACGAGATCGGGGCGCGCAAGGCGGACCAGATACGTGTCAAGACCCGTGATACCCGAGTAGGCCAGCCCCGTAATCGCAGTCGGGACAGCCGTCGCCATCAACTCACGGCGTTGACCACGGGTCGCCGACACCGCCCGGCGAATCAGCCGGAGCAGGATCCGCTGCTTCGCCTCCACCACCGCGAAGCCAACACCATATGAGAGCGCAAAGATTCCGACAACGAGAGCAATCGAATGCCAACCTATCGCGAAGACGAGCACGAGGGCCATCAGTTGTCCGACGTTGGCAAGCAGGCGGTACGTTGCCGCGGCGGTATAGCGGTGGCGTGCTGTGAGCACCTGAAAGTACATCGTGTCGAACGACAGGCCGAAGACCATCAGAAACATGGGCCAGACGGGTGCCCCGCTCGTCAAACACGCAATGACAGCGACCGCTAGAGCAAGTCCGAGGCCCGGTATCACCGCGGCGGCCGCGGCACGCAGCCATTGCGCACGCTCATCGTCGGTCGCTGCTGCAGCGATCGGCCGGACCATTGCCATCGCGGGGCCGCCACTGACCGGCTGCACAACGAAGTAAGCGCTGTTGATGAAAAAGAAGGCGAGACCCGCCGCAGACCGATCAAGCTCGCGAAGCACCAGCACGGGATAGAGGAAGCCGATGAACCTGCTCATCAGCGTGATGCCCAGGACGCCAGTGATCCTCTGCGCCCAAAGTCGTTCAGTTCGTGTCAGCGTCCTCACACGTGCTACCGCCTTCCAATCACGGCCGCGACTTGCGAAGGACCCTATGGGTAGGCACACGGCTCGGTGCACGCGAGCGCCGGCAGGACGCGGTAACCAGCATCTTCTCCTGGAGCTGAGCGATATGCGCCGCGCTGCGCTCAATGATCGCTTGGCGCATCTTATTGGCCGTGACGCTGGGCCTGGCAGCAGCTGCGGCGCGCACCGCGGCGCTGACCGCGTCAGGTGTATGAGACGACATGAAAAACACGGTGTCATCCTCGCCGCGCCATTCCCGCAGAACATCTGTGCCTGATACGAAAGTGGGCTTTCCGTACTCCATCGCCTCAATGACCGTGGTTTGCATGGTGGCGGATCGGGTCGTTAGACATCCGACGGCATCGGCTGTGGCGAGGAGTTTGTGGTAATCCGCGTCGTCCACCCAGCCGGTAAAGGTGACATTATCGGGCGCCATCGCCTTAAGCGCCTCAGGCGCTGAGCCCGTCAGGAGAAACGTGACATCCGGACACCGTCCAGCTGCCGCGAGCAACTCGACGACTGGCTCGTCAAACGCATAAGTGAGTGGTACGACCACGGTGGGTCGCCGAATTACAGCGGCGGCAGGCTGATCGGCGTACGCCGTCACTGACTGGCGATTGGTCATCCGCCAGCTCCACACGACGAGGTGCTGACGACAGAGCGCCCCATACTCGCGTGCCTGCGCACTGTTATGAAACACGACCCCGTCGCACTTGCGAAGGACTCTGGCGTTCCACGCAGCGAATCGTGACCATCGCGGGTCGTTAAAGACGCCCGAGTGGCAATCTGCCCACAGTGAGAAGTTGAGCGGACGACGCATGATCAGGAGAAGGGCGCCTGTGAGAAAGGGCGGATTTGTGAACAGAATGCCGCGCGGCCGCCGCGCTGCGACGGAGGTGGCGGTAGCTACCGCCTGGGCGACGTATCGGGCGGGCCACGGCCATGCTCGCGCCCATAGTGCTGGAATGAGAACCTCAGCCCCAAGGTCGCGAGCCACTGCTGCGACGCGCGCGCTCGGAGTCCAGCTGATGAAGAGAAGGGCGGGCGGGCGCGACATTCAGCTCACCCCTTATCGCGCGAGGACGACAGGCGGACTCGCTCGAGCTTCGCCCATGAAGGCCATGTGGTCATCGGTGGGCGTCTCGTTCCGGGCTCAAGCCGTCCTGACCGAGCGTCTCCGGCGTGCGGCGGATCCGGGAACGGGCCCGGCCGCGAGCGGCTGCGCCGCTTCGAACGCGGGTCTCGCGTGTTTCGCCGGCTGCGGACATAACCCATCAACGCTTTCGTGAGCCGCGGACTTCTGCGCCTTGGGGCGAAGTGGCGCTCGCCCGACCAGAGCGCGCCGCGGTGAGCCGAGCAGAGATCTGACCGCGTGGCTCTCGATGATCGGAGTGGCGCTTAAAAACGCGGAGGGCTTCCCGCCCGCTGGCACACGAGCATTGGGCCGCGAGGAGTTCGCCAGGCGAGGCGGCTCCGCCGATCGCGGACATTGCTGTAGTGTGCTGAAACAGGCAGTGCGACGACATCGAGTCGAGCGTCACACCGCGCACTCGGCCGTGGTGGAATCATTCCCTGCAAGGGTCGCTAGATAGCGTCGACGATTCGCAGTCCATGAATATTCACGCTCAACTCGTTCGCGGGCCCGCTCAGTCTTCGCGGCCGCCTCCTGCGGATTCGCGGCGACCCAGATGAGAGCCCGCGCAAGCGAACCAGCATCCCCCGGTCTAAAGAATGTGACCTCATCCGCACTGAAATGCGCGGTGAGCGTCTCGAGACCAGAAACCACTACCGGCAGCCCGAGTGCGAGGTACTCGAAGAGCTTGGTGGAGAGTGCGAACCGATTGAGCTCGGTCGGCCGGTTCGGGATGACGCCACAGGTTGCGCTGGCGGCGCGGGCCAGAGCCTGATCCGCCGCTACCCAACCGTCAGAGAACTCCACCTGGTCAGCGAGGCCAATATCGAGGGCGCGCTCCTGCAGCTTGACGCGAGCGTCACCATCGCCAAGGATCATCGCGCGAGCCGTCGGCACCTCGCTATGAAGCGCGCCAAGCGCGTCCAGAACTAGATCGACCCCATACCAGCCCGAGATCGTGCCGTGGTATGCGACAACGAAGTCACTAGCGTCCCGAGCCGTCTTTCCGTGTGCAGCAGCCTCGAGCACTCCTTCGTCCGGCACGTTCATCACGACGCTGATCTTCTCCGCGGGGATGCCGTGGTTGATCAATTCACGGCGATATGGCTCGTGTACGGTGATGACGCCGTCAGCCATCAGTCCGGCCAGTCGCTCAAGCAAGACCAGCAGCCGCGAAATCACCACACTCAAGCGTCCGCTGAAGCGTGCCCCGAACATGTGCGACGAGAGGTCATGCACGTCGAGCAACAGTCTGCTCCCAAACAGCCGCGGCAGCACTCCCGCAATCAGTAGGAAATCCGGGGGATTGTGGATCTGGACCACTGCGTAGCGACGCCTCAACGCTGACGGCGCGAGCATAAGAGTGGCCAGCAAGGCGAACATGAGGTACTCGTACAACATGCGACGAGCCCCTCCACCACTGACGTGATGCAGTGGGAGTCGGCGCACACCAATGCCATCGATCATCTCGTAAGCGCGCTCTCCTTCGCCGCGGAGGCTGATGACATCGACGCGGTAGCCCGCGTCAGATGCAGCGCGTGCCTCGCGCCGTACCCTCACATCTGCTGGATAGTGCGAATGGACCACCATGCACAGGCGGCCATGGCGATCTGTTTTCTGAGGTGTCATGTCTGCACTGGCGACCGCTATCGAGCATCACGCTTGTAGATTGCGGGCACCCCAGCCACCATCGTGTGCGCTGCTACATCCTTCGTAACCACGGAGCCCGCTGCGACGATCGCGCCGGCGCCGATCGTCACACCCGGCAGAAGCGTTGCGCCCGCGCCGATCATGGCACCGTCCTCGATTGTCGGGCCGCGTACCTCCTCGTCCGTGTAGCCCTGGGCGCCCAACGCGTTGTCGTTTGCCATGCCGACGGTCAGGCTGATGAACACATCCGAGCCAATTCGGCAATTCCCCGTGACGTGTGTCAGGTCCATGACTTTGGTGCGATCCCCGATCACCGTGTCGTAGTTGATCGTCACATAGCTCGCGATGAGACAGTTCACTCCGAGCGTGCAGCCCTCGCGGATCGAAGCACCATTGCCCAGCAACGTGCCGGCACCAATCTCTACGTCATAGAACAGCACCGCGTGTGGGCCGATCGACGAGCCTGCGCCCACAGTAAGCTTGCGATCAAATCGCGGCTTGCGCGCAAGTGTTCCCGCACCCTTGGGTTCCTTGCCGAGTAGAGCACCCGCGAAGATCTCCGTATCACGGGCGACGGTTACGCCATCTTCTATGACGACGTGAGGGTGGATAACGACGCCGTCCTCGAGTCGTGCGCCCGCGCGCACGACGGCGAACTCGCCGATCGTGACCCCCTCGCCGATTGCAGTCGAATCGACGACTGCGCTTTCGTGTGTGCCATGCTTGATCATGTGTGATGCGCTCCGTTGACCCGTATGATCTCACCGGTGATGAAGCTGGCGGCCGTCGGCGACAGCAGAAACGCAATTGTCCAAGCCACCTCTTCGGGCCTGCCGAAGCGGCGCATCGGCACCTGACGGATTATGCGCTCCCTAATGGATGGGGATATGCTCGCGAGCATATCCGTCTCGATGAAGCCCGGTGAAACGGTGTTTACTCGAACGTTGTGGCGTGCGCACTCCAGGGCCAGGGACTTGGCGAGTCCGATTACCGCGCCCTTGCTTGCCCCGTAGTTGGCCTGCCCGATGTTCCCACGCTCGCCCACGATGGAACTGACTATCACCACCGCCCCCTCGCCACGCTCGCACATCGCAGGAAGGAGTGGCCTTATCGTGTTGAATGTGCCATCGAGATTGGTTTTCATGACCTTGTCCCAGTGCTCGACGGTCATGTCTTTGAGCATCACATCGGCCACGATGCCCGCATTTGTGACCGCGCCGTAGATTGCTCCGGCTTTAGCTTCGGCCTGGCCGATCAACCGCTGGAGCGCTTCACCGTCGGTGACGTCGCCTTGGAGATGGCTCCCCGGGGTGCCGTTCGGCGACCCGCGGCTGATGTGCGTCACGACCGCCCCGAGGCGGTGCAGCAGTTCGACCGTCGATGCACCGATTCCGCGGCTACCGCCAGTGACGAGTATGTGGCGGTCTTTCAGGCCAAGCATGTCATCGACCATGGCTGGCGATCCCGAGTCAATTCGCCTGGTTGCGCCGCAGCACAGCCGGCAGCGTTCGCAGAATCAGCCGCACGTCGCCCCATAGCGACCAGTTGGTCACGTACAGGTAATCGAGCTTGACCATCTCGTCGAAGGGAATCGTGGAGCGGCCGAGCACCTGCCAGAGCCCCGTGATCCCCGGCGTCAGGTCGAGTCGTCCCCGCGCCCAGTCATCGACGTAGCGATCCTCGTCGGCGATCAGCGGACGGGGACCCACGAGGCTCATGTCGCCCTTCAGGACATTCCACAGCTGGGGAAGCTCATCGAGACTCGCCAGTCGCAGGACCCGTCCGACACGTGTGATCCGAGGGTCGTGCTCAAGGTGAAGCCAGCCAGGGTCTTTGCTGTGCGCGAGCAGCTCCTCGCGGCGCGCTTCGGCGTTGAGCACCATTGTGCGCATCTTCAGCAGCCGAAAGCGCTGTCCGCCCTTGCCGATGCGCTCCTGGCGAAAGAACACCGGACCGGGAGAGTCGAGCTTGACTGCGATCGCCATCGCGATCACCATCGGCACCGCCGAGATGCCCAGGATGACGACGCCCGCGAGATCGAGGGCCCGCTTGGCGATGCGCGATGAGCGCGACAGCACCGACGGGTTGATCCCCAGCACCGTCACGCCCTGGAGATCGTCGACCTCCACCGACGGTCCCAGTGCGCTGCACGTCGCCGGCAGCAGGCTCACCTTTACGGACACCGTCTTGCAGTCGCGCAGCACCCCGAGCAGCCGCTCGCCGTCGACCTCGGCATCCGCCACGACGACGCGCCCCACGCGCTGCTCGACCATCAGGCGCGGCAGGTCCACGTCGTCCAGATCGCCCAGGCACGGCAGCTCGAGCGCCTCTGCGGCGTGCTCGCAGCTGACCATCCCGATCGGCTCGAGACGCATGCTCGCCTTCGCGCGCATCTTCTCGATCAGCGCCCCGCTGCTCTGACCGGTGCCGATCAGCAGCACCCGCTCGGGTGAGACCACACGGATGAAGCCCGCTCGCGCGAGCACCCGACCGGTCAGCACAAGCGCCATCGCCAGGCCCGCAAACGCCAGGATCGCGGCGAACATCAGCTTCGCCGGCGCCGCCACCACGAACCAGCACCACAGCAGCAGGCATCCGAGCAGCAGAGCCTGGAACAGTGAAGGTAGATCGTCGAGCGTCGAGTGACTCAAACGCTTCGTGTCACGGTCATACAGCCCGTACAGCTTAAACAGCACCACCCACGCCGGCAAGGTGATCAACCCAAAGAGCATGTGCTGCTGCCAGGAGTGACCGTGCCCGCTGCCAGCCAACGCGACTGCCGCCGCCATCGCCAATAGCAGGCACACCGCGTCGCTTACCGCGAGAAGGCGCCGCAGGAACCAGTCGCGCCGGCCATACGCGTACGCCACCAGCATCCCTGCCTGCGGCACGGCGCTCACCGGGCTGGGACGCGAGTAAACGTTGCCATCTAGAGATGCCACCTGGACCGCCCCAGTAACGTCCTTGGACATATCCGAGCAACGCCGCCCGGCTGCGTGGACTTGCGCGTGTACTCCCCCACTGCGTAGTGCCGGGACGCCAGCTCCAACGTGCTCGCGCGTTGGGGTCGTGATGACCGGCGCTACAACGATCAATGGAAGTCAGTGCCATCACGTCTCCCAACAAGGTCGATGCAAGTTCACCGAGCAGGGTGGCGTTAACCGGCTGCGATGAGCACTTTCCATGAGATGAGCACTCCAGCGGTCGGAGTTATCGGACTCGGCTACGTCGGCCTGCCGCTCACCGTCGCCTTCGCGCAGGAGGGCTGCGAGGTCATCGCGGTCGACGTTGACGCGCGCAAGGTCGAGGCGGTCACGGCCGGTCGCTCCTACATCGAGGACGTTCCCTCCGAGCTGCTGCAGGCTGTGTCCGAGCGAATCCACGCCTCCACGCGCTACTCGCGCCTAGCCAAGGCTGACGCCGTGCTCGTCTGCGTCCCCACGCCGCTGACGCGCAACCGCGAGCCCGACCTCGGCCCTCTGATCGACTCCACGCAGGCGCTCGCGGAGGTGCTGCAAGGCGAGCAGCTGGTGGTGCTCGAGTCGACCACCTACCCCGGAACGACACGCGAGCGGATCCTGCCGATCCTCGAGGAGTCCGGCCTGGCCGCCGGCCGCGACTTCCACCTCGCGTTCAGCCCCGAGCGCGTCGACCCCGGACGCACCGACTTCACGCTGCGCAACACCCCAAAGGTCCTCGGGGGCCTGACCGACGCGTGCGCCGAGCGTGCCGAAGCGCTCTACGAGCTCGTGTGCGATCAGCTCGTGCGGGTCTCAACGCCGGAGGCCGCCGAGCTGACGAAGCTCCTGGAGAACATCTTCCGCTCGGTCAACATCGCGCTCGTCAACGAGCTCGCGATGCTCACCGACCGCATGGGGATCGACATCTGGGAGGTCGTCGACGCCGCGTCCACCAAGCCCTACGGGTTCATGCGCTTCGAGCCCGGACCCGGCATGGGCGGGCACTGCCTGCCCGTCGACCCATTCTATCTGTCCTGGCGCGCGCGCGAGTTCGACATGTCGCTCGAGTTCATCGAGCTCTCCGGCAAGGTCAACCAGCAGATGCCCTACCACTGCGTCGCCAAGGTGCAGCGCACGCTCAACAACGCCGGGCTGCCGATCAAAGGCGCGCGCATCGCCGTGCTCGGCGTCAGCTACAAGCCCGGCGTCGGCGACATCCGCGAGTCGCCCGCGCTGAAGATCCTCACTCTCCTGCAAGGTCTCGGCGCGGAGCTGCGCTACCACGACCCGCACGTGCCCGCGCTACGCGACCACGGCCTGCACAGCGTCTCCCTCGACGACGCGCTCGAGGACGCCGACCTGGCGCTGATCGTCACCGCCCACCCCGAGGTCGACCACGGGCTCGTCGCCCAGCGCGCGCGCCTGCTCGTCGACCTGCGCGGCGTCACGCGCACTCTTGAGGTCGCCGGCGCCGGCGCCGTGCGGCTGTAAGGCAAGCGACCGCCTGACCAAGCTGTTGCGCCAGCCGGGCGAACTTCTTCTCCCAAGCCCGCTTCGACCCGGAGATCCGGACCGTCGTCTGGCCCAACGGCTTCGACATGGCGCCCGAGACGCTCTACGAACTGGCCTCTGAGCACCAGGTCTCCCAGCCGTCTCGAATGCCGGCCTAGACGTTACCCGCCCCTCAGCCCTCGCTTGTAACGCGCGCGCCCGCGGCGACCGGGATCCTGTCGCCGATGCGCTGACGATTGATGCTCGGGACAGACAGCGGGATGCGCTCGCCGTAGGACGGATGATCGCCGTCCAGCAGCGCGATCGGGTCGCCCGAGCGCTCCATCGAGCTGTGCGCAGCCTCCAGCGCGCGCACGATCTCGAGGCCGAGCGCGCTGCTCGAGCGCGGCTGCTCGCCCGTGCGGATCGCGTGCGCGAAGTCCGCCAGCTCGAGGCCCAGCGGCTCGCCCGCTTCGATGCGCGGCACCACGATGTCGCCGCTGCGATATGTGAGCTTGTACTCGCCGAACGTCGCCGGCGCCTCCGCCGTCGAGACGTCCAGCCCGCGGTCGTAGATTCGCACCGACTCATCCGACGAGTTGTCGTCGTACTGCACCATGCGCTTGGAGCCCACCACCACCATCTGGCGCATCTTGCGCGGCGCCAGCCACGAGATCTGCACGTTGGCGGTCGTGCCGCCGGAGAACGTCACCGTCAGGAACGCCGTCTCGGGAACGCCGTCCTGGAAGATGCTCTGGCCGGCGACCGCGATGTGCGTGACCGGACGATCGAGCCAGTACAGGAGGATCGACAGGTCGTGCGGGGCCAGGTCGCTGATCACGCCGTCGGCCTGGTAGATGCCGAGATTCATGCGCGAGGAGGTGACGAAGTACACGTCGCCGAGCTCGCCCGTCTGGATCAGCTCGCGCACCTTGTTCACCGGCGGGCTGTACACGAACGTGTGTCCCGGCATCAGCACGCGCTCGGCCCGCGCGGCGATCTCGATCAGCTCTTCAGCGTGCGCCGCCGTGGTCGCCAGCGGCTTCTCCACGAGCACGTGCTTGCCCGCTTCGAGCGCTCGGCGCGCCAGCTCGAAGTGGGTGCGCGGCGGCGTCGCGATCGAGATCGCCTGCACGCGCGGATCGAGCAGCAGCGCGTCCAGTTCGTGCTCCACCGGGCACCCCGGGTAGCGGCGCGCGAAATCCATCGACCGCGCGGGGTCGCGCTCGCACAGGCCCATCAGGCGGAACTCGGGGCGCTCGGCGATGTTGCGGACCACGTTCGGGCCCCAGTAGCCAAAGCCCACCACCGCGATGCCGATCGGCGTCGTGATCATCTCGCTGCCTCCTCCGCTGGCTTGATCCGTGCTCGATGAACGTCAACGGGCTTCTGTAGTGCCCATCGTCACAACCAACGGTCGCGCGACCGCCTGGCTTGCGCGCAGCGCAACAGCGATTCGCTCGATCTGCTCGCGCGTGATCGACGGGAACATCGGCAGCGACAGGATCTCGCCGGCGAGCGCGCTCGCGCACGGCGCCTGATCGTGCTCCGCGGCCAGCGCCGCGTACGCCTGCGAGCGGTGGATCGGGATCGGGTAGTGCACGCCCGTCGCGATGCCCCGCTCGGCCAGCAGCTCCCTGATCGCGTCCCTGTTCGGAGTGCGCACGACGAACTGGTGATACACGTGGTCGCCGTCCACGGCCGCCGGCGCGGGCAGGGTCAGCTCCTCGACGTCCGCGAGCGCCTCGCGCAGCGCGTCGGCCGCCAGCCGCCTGGCCTGGTTGCGCTCGTCCAGGCGCGCGAGCTTCAGCCGCAGGACAGCCGCCTGGATCGCGTCCAGGCGGCCCGTCGTGCCGATCACGCGGTGGTTATAGCGCGGGCTCTCGCCGTGCGAGCGCAGCAGGCGCACGCGCTCGGCCAGCTCCGCGCTCGTGCTCACCACCGCGCCCGCGTCGCCCCACGCGCCCAGGTTCTTGGCGGGATAGAACGAGAACGTGCCCGCGTCGCCGATCGTTCCCACGCGCCTGCCCCGGTAGCGCGCGCCGTGCGCCTGCGAGGCGTCCTCGAGCACCGCCGCGCCGGCGCCGCGCGCGAGCGCCACGATCGGGTCCATGTCCACGGTGCGCCCGAAGAGGTGAACGGGGATCACGCAGCGCACCGCCGGCGTGAGCGCCGGCGCGAGCGTGTGCGCGCTCATCAGCTGCGTGTCGGGCTCCACGTCCGCGAAGCGCGGCCGCGCGCCCACCAGGCTGACCGCCTCGGCGGTCGCGATGAACGAGTTCGCCGGCACCACCACCTCATCGCCCGGCCCGACCTCCAGCGCGCGCAGCGCCAGCACGAGCGCCTCGGTGCCCGACGACACGCCCACCGCGTACGGGGCCTCGCACCAGGCGGCGTAGTCGGCCTCGAAGCGCTCGACCGCCGCGCCGCCCGTGAACGCGCCCGTCGCCGCCACCTCCGCGACCGCGTCCATCAGCTGCGCGAGCAGGCGCGGATCCTCGTGGTCCATCACCGCCAGCGGAATGTCGGTCACTGCGGCGCTCATGCGCTCGGCGCCGCGATCGGCTCCGGAGCGGGCGTGGACTCCACGGGCGGACCGGCCACATCCGGCATCTCCACTCCCAGCGCGCCGTCGTGACTGAGGATCAGGTCCGCCGCTTCGTTGCGCGAGCGCACGCCGAGCTTGCCGAAAGCCGATGACAGATGGCTCTTGACGGTGCTCTCCGCGAGGAACAGCCGCTCGGCGATCTGCCTGTTCATGTAGCCCAACGCGACCAGGCCGAGAACCTGCTTCTCGCGGATCGACAGCACGGGCGGCTCGATCTCCCGCCAGTGCCCGCGCGGCACGCATGCCTGACCGGCGCCCACAGCCCGCAGGCACGCGCCCAGGCTGGCGTCCAGCTCCTCGTACACCACCACGCCCGCCGCGCCCGCCGCCAGCGCCGCGCGCAGCTCGCGGCGCTGGATGCTCGCGCACGCCACCACCACGGGCACCGGCGCGAAGCGCTTGCTCAGCGACTCCATCAATCGCGCAACCGTCGAGACCGTGCCCTCGATCGACAGCACCACCGCCGCCAGCGCGCCCCAACCGTCGGTGTCCGCGATCGTGCCCACGCAATCGAGCGGCGCGATCGCGAATCCCTCGCGCGCGAGGACGCCCGCGATGTCAGCGCGCCGGCCCTTACGCGCGATCAACCCGACTCGCTGCAGCGACGCATCCGGGGCGCTCGTGCGCAGCGCCTCTCTTCCAGCACCGGACATATGCCAGCAACGCGGCGGTTGCACGTGGACTTTCGAGCGTCGTTGCTCGCGACGCCGGGGAGCGGGGCAGCGGGCTCGGCGAGTTCGGGCTCGCCCGAGAGAACCGTCCCAAGGCGTGCCTAGCCTACGCGCAATGAGCAAAGAGCACTCAGAACAGAAGCGCAGCACCGTGGATAGGTTCCGGCCGCGGTGAGCTACCGTGGCGACGCGAGGAAGCTGCGCCGGGATCTGGAGCGCAGTGGCTGGCGTGTCGAGAAGCGCAAGGAGTATTGGCTGCTCTTCCCGCCAGACGGTTCGAGTGCTCCCGCGCGGATGCCCGGCACGCCATCGTCGCAGCGAACATGGACCAATCTCCTTGCCGATCTCAAGCGTAAGGGGTATAAGCCATGAGCATGGAGTGCCGCATCTTCGTCCAGATTCCCGGCGTGCCGCTCGCAGAAGAGGCTTCGTGGGAACGCCTGATCGGCTGGCTGGAGCACAACCACGGAGACCTCGGCCCGGTGCTCTCCTGGGACGACAGCACGACGGCACGCATTACGGTCGCCACCGACGCCGAGGACGCCGCCGCCGCGGCAGAGATCGCCTCGGGCGCCATCTCCCGCGCCCTTCATGCCACAGGTCTAGGGGCCTTGTACCCACGCGCGATCGAGGTCAAGCTGGTGGACAAAGACGTTGACGTTCAGGCCGTCGTCAGCGCGCCCGTGCTGATCCGCTGAGCCGTCCGCTGAGCCCCGCCGCATAATCCGTCCATGCGCAAGTGGCTCGCGCGCGCGGCCGAGCGGATCGTGCCCGCGGAGAACCCCTCGGGGGTCGTCTACGGGATCATCGTCATCGGCGCGCTGCTCGCCGCCGAGAGCGGGCGCCACGAGACCTACCTCGACACCGTCGCCTCAGCCGCGATCGCCGCCGCGCTGTACTGGTTCGCGCACGCGTACGCCGAGCTCCTCGGAGGCCGCCTGACCCGCCACGAGCGCCTCAGCGCCCGCGAGCTCGTGCGCGCGCTCGGCCACGACTGGGCGATCGTGCAGGGAGCCGCGCTGCCGCTGGCGGCGCTCGCGATCGGATGGATCGCCGGCGCGGCGCAGCAGACGGCCGTCACCGCCGCGCTGTGGAGCGCAGTCGCGAGCCTCGTCGCGTTCGAGCTGATCGCCGGCGTCCGCTCCCGCGCGAGCGCGCGGGAGCTCGCGCTCGAGGGCTGCGCGGGCGCCGCGATGGGGGTCGCGATTCTCGCCCTCAAGATCGTTCTGCACTGACAGACGATCGTCTCGCGCTGATCGTCCGAACGGCTCGATTGCGGCCCTGCCGCTTGTCTGTAGACAAAATATTCCTGACATGGGATGATTGGTCGGCCAGACACATGACAGTAGTCGACTGGCTCGAAAGTCGCGTCGAGGGGAGGTGGCATGGCACCAGGACGCAGGACGTCGTCGGCCGCGCGCGACGCGCGCGCGAAGAGGGGCGAAAGCGCGAACAGACCCAGCAGTTCGACGCGCACCGCAGCCCCGCGAACCGGCCCCATCTACAAGCGGCTGCCGCACGGACCGCACCGCCTCGAGCGCAACGAGGTCGTCCTCCATCAGCGCGCTCGCATCCACGGGGCGATGGTCGAGGCGATCGCCCGCCACGGCTACGAGAGGACGAGCGTCAAGCAGGTGATCGGTCTCGCCGGCGTCTCACGCCGCTCCTTCTACGAGCAGTTCGCCAACAAGGAAGAGTGCTTCCTCACCACCTTCGACCTGATCGTCCGGCGCCAGCTCAAGCAGGTCAGGAGCGTCTACCTCGGCGCCGACGGCCCGCTGGAGGAGCGCGCGCGAGCGGTCTTCGAGCAGCTCGCGCAGGTGACGACCGAGGATCGCAACGCCACCCTGCTCGTGGTGCTCGAGGCGCAGCGAGCCGGCCCCGCCGGTGTGATGCGCCTGCGCAGGGCAACCGGCATCTGCGAGCACATGCTCGCGCGCAGCTTCGCCGAGTCCGCGGGTGCGACCGCACTGCCGATGCCGATCGTCAGGGGCATCGCCGGCGGGCTGCACGGGGTCGCCTCGGCGTTCCTGCGCGACGGGCACACGGCCGGCAGCGTCGACCTCGCCGGCGAGATGCTGCGCTGGACGCTGCTCCACCAGACATCCGCCGCCGAGGACATGGCCGAACGGCTGGCCGCGGGCATGGCAGCGCGCATGCGCGAGATCTCATCCGCCCACGGCAACAGGCTCGGCGGCGCCGAAGCTCCCAGCCGCGACGAGCGCACGCGCCTGCTGCAGGGCGTCCTGCGACTCGTCACGCGCGAGGACTACCGCGCGGTCAGCGCGCCCCAGATCGCGGACGAGGCCAACGTCTCGATCGACACCTTCTGCGAGCTGTTCGCCGACAAGCACGAGTGCTTCCTCGCCGCGCTCGACATGATCGGCGACGAGCTGCTGGCGATCGCCGCCGATCCCGACCTCGTCTCCGACGAATGGCGCCGAGCGGTCCGCAGGGTGCTCGCCGAGCTGACGCGCTACCTCGCCGACCGCCCCATGCAGGCCCGCACGCTCGCCCACGAGGCTCTGTTTGCCAGTGACGAGGCGCTCGCGCACGCGGTCGACCTGTTCCACAGCATCGCCACGCTGCTGACCGAGGGCGCGCCGGTCGAGCCGGAGGGCAGCCTCACCACCGAGGCCATCGCCGGCGCGATCTGGCACACGATCCGCTGCCAGGTGGCCGCCGAGCGGATCGAGCTGCTCGCCGCCCTCTCCGACCACCTCTCCTACCTTGTCCTCGCGCCGTTCCTCGGCGCCGACGCCGCCGCCGAGATCGTCGGCGAGGCGCTCGAGCCCGCGAGCGCTAGCGGCGCTTGCGGCCAACCCGCTCCGCGAAGTGCGTGAGCACGATCCCCACGAGCACGGAGATCACGATCACGATGATCAACGGCGCGTGACCCGAGCCGACGATCCAGTGGACCTCCACCTGGTTCAGGTTGATCACCGCGAACACGATGAACACCGCCGCCAGGATCAACGGTCCTATGGCGCGTATGCGCTCGCCCGTGCTGCGGCGCTCGCGCTTGGGCTTGGCGCCCGAGCCGGGGATCTGTGCCGATGGAGCGGACATGCGCCTGTCGTGGATCGTAGCGCCTGAGAACCTGTGCCGAGCGAGGTCTTGCGGTGGGGGAAGCGCCGGGCGCGCGGCGAATACCATGACTGTGATGAGACCCAACCTCAACGCGGCGCTCGCGGCGCTCGTCCTCGGCGCAAGCGCCGGCGGCGCGCTCAGCGGCTGCGGCGGCTCGCAGACGAAGACCGTCACCGTCGCCAGCGCGCCCGAAGCCACGCGCAGCACGTCCACGAGCACCACGCCCAGCACCGCCACGACCGCCACGACCGCCACGGCCACCACGCCCACGAGCAGCGCCACCGCGCCCACGAGCACCGCCGGCGGCACCGCCGCGCCGGGCAGCACGCGCGCCGCGCCCGAGCCTGAATTCACCCAGCAGGAAAACCACGCCGAAGGGCTCGCCGGCGCCGTCGCCACGCTGCAGACCAGGGGCTACACGCCCGCGGAAACCTCCCAGTACCACCCCAGCCAAACGCTGCGTGTGCTCGTCGGCACGCGCACCGGCTCCAGCGACGGCTACGGCCAGCAGGCGTTCTTCTTCGTCGCCGGCCGCTACATCGGCACCGACACCAAGGAACCGAGCGCCACCGTCAAGGTCCTCGCCCAGAGCGACACCGAAGTCACGCTCGGCTATCCGCTGTACCGCAGGGGCGATCCCCTGTCGAGTCCCAGCGGCGGCCAGGCGACCGTCCACTTCCAGCTCGACAACGGCAAGCTGACGGCACTCGACCCGATCCCGCCGGCCAGCTCGGCGACCGGGACCAGCCGCAACTAGCGACCCCGCGAGGCCCGCGGGCTGGCCGCGAGGCCCGCCGGGCTGGCCGCGAGGCCCTATCTTGGTGTGCAGACACTGCACACGCGAGAAAGGGCCTGCACCGATGAGCGTCAAGATCGAGGGTCGCGCCGAGGATCTGCTGAACGCGAAGAACTTCTGCCACGTGGCGACGCTGCGCGCCGACGGGTCCGTGCACGGGGTTCCCGTGTGGGTGGACGTCCAGGACGGGCGCCCCGTGCTGAACAGCGCGGAGGGACGCGCGTGGGTGCGCAACGTCGAGCGCGACCCGCGCGTGACGCTGACGGTCGTCAACGGCGAGAACCCGTACGAGTACGTCGAGGTGCGCGGCCGCGTCGCCGAGCGCACGCACGACGGCGCCGACGCGCACATCGACGCGATGGCGAAGAAGTACATGGGCGTGGACGAGTACCCGCTGCGCCAGCCCGGCGAACAGCGCGTGATCATCCGCGTGGAGCCCGAGCACGTCCACGCGTTCGGCGCCTGAACGCCGACGCCGGCCGGCCGCACGCGGCGCCTGGGCGGGCGCCCGCTCAGGCTCGCCCGAGCAGCCGGCGCCACAGCGACGGCGCGCGCGGCTGCGTGCGCTGCCACTCGTCCTTCAGCACCAGCTGCCCGCTCCTGCGCGCCGCGAGCACGCAGTCGGTGTGCGCGTGGCGGCGACGGCGGGTGTCGCCTTCGGGCGCGATCAGCATATGCTCGCTGAGAGCGGGTAGCTGATGACCACAAATCGGACAGCGATACGTCGCCGGCTTGCGATTCGCAGCGCGGCGCACCGTCCACCATGGGGCGCGCGGAAGGCTGGGCACGGCTCCATTGTGGCGTCGCTCGCCGCCACCGTCGCCGCGACGGTGACCGTCGCCGTCGGCGTGGGCGTCGGCGTCGCGCTCGCGCGCTCCGAGCGCGAGCGCCGCCTGGAGCGCGAGCGCGAGCTCGAGCTCGAGCGACAGCGCGACCGCCAGCTCCAACTCGACCGCCAGCTGGCGCTCGCGCCCGGCGAGCGCCTGGCCGACGGCCTGCGCCGGATGGCGCTCGGCCAGGTCGACATGACGCTCGAGCTGCTCGGCGCAGGGGGCGGCGCAGGCGCCGGCGCAGGCGACGCGCCGGACGACGTCGCCGCCATCGCCGGGCCGCCCGACGAGCACGCGGTGCACGAGACGCGCAAGGCGCTCAAGCGAGTGCGCGCGCTGCTGCGGCTGCTGGCGTGCGAGCTGGGCGCGGAGACGTGCGCGCGCGAGCACGCGGCCTTGCGCGAGGTCGCGGGCAGCCTGTCGGGCGCGCGCGACGCGGCGGTGATGCTGGGCACGCTCGACGGCGTGATCGAGCGCCACCCGCGCGCGCTCGGCCGCCGCCGCGGGGTGCTGGAGCTGCGCCGGCGCGTGCGCGCCGAGCAGGCGCGCATGGAGCGCCAGACGCTCGCCGATCCCGCGGCGCGCGCGGCGGTGCTCGGCGAGCTGCACGCGCTGCGCTGGCGCGTGGCCGCGTGGAACCTGTCCGACCGCGACGGCATCGCGCTGATCGAAGCGGACCTGGAGAAGCTGTACGGGCAGGGACGCAGGCGCCGGCTGCGCGTGGTGCGGCGCAGGGGCGACCGCACGATCGCGCTGCACGAGTGGCGCAAACGCGTCAAGGACCTGCGCTACGCCGCCGAAATGCTCGAGCGCCGCAGCACCGGCGGCGCTCCCGACGCGAACGGCTCCGGTCGCTCGGACCGCGCCGGCGAGCGCCTGCGCCAGATCGCCAGCCGCGCGGACGCGCTCGGCGAACTGCTCGGCGAAGAGCACGACCTGGCGGTGCTGGCGGCGCACCTGCGCGCGGGCGAGCTGCGCGGCCGCGAAGGCGAGACGTGGCGCACCGGCAGGCGCACGCGCGAGCGCCTGCTGCAGGCGATCGCCAAGCGCCGGCGAACGCTGCGCAAGCGCGCGCTGCGCGACGGCAGGCGCCTGTACGACGAGCCGCCCGAGAAGTTCCTCCGGCGCGTCAGCGCCGCCTACGCGCGCCAGGCGCGCGAAGAGCCTGTTGCAAAATAGGCGGTGCGGTCAGCTGACGGTGACGATCGTCAGCGTGCGCCTGCCCTTGGGCAGCGACACCGCCGCTTTGTCGCCGGCGGCGCGCCCGAGCAGCGCGACCGCCACCGGCGATTCCGCCGACAGGCGCCCCTCGCGCGGGGCGGCGTCGTGGGAGCTGACGATCCGCCACGTCTGCTCGACGCCGTCGTCGTCGCGCACGACGACCGTCGAGCCGAACGAGACGACGCCGCCGGCGCCGACGGGCGCCTCCTGCACGACCACCGCGCCGGAGATCTTCTCGCGCAGGCGCGCGATCTTCGTCTCCAGGTGCGCCTGGTCGTTCTTGGCGTCGTGGTACTCGCTGTTCTCCTTCAGATCGCCCCATTCGCGCGCCGTCTTGATGCGCTCGGCGATCTCCCTGCGCCCGTCGCCCTCGAGCGCCGCAAGTTCCGCTTCCAGGTCCTGGAGCCCCGCCGCCGTCGTCAGGTTCGTTCCCTCGGTCACCGCCCCAGAGCCTACTCTCCTCGGCCCGCCCGCCGGCGCGCCGGCGCCGGCCCCTCCTAGAAATATGTGGAAGCGGGAGTCGACAGCAGCGCGTAGATCTGCACGATCGCCGCCTGGTAGAGCAGCTGCGCGGACGGCGGCGAGCCGGCGACGAACACGTAGTCGCTCAGGCGCAGGTGCTGCCACGCGTAGTTGACGTAGCTCTGGGCGATCGCCGGCCCTGGCGGGTCGTGCGTGACGGAGTCGAGGTACAGCAGGTTGCGGAAGTACACGGACACGAAGAACGGGTTTTCCGTGCCGAGCCGTTCCGGGTCGAAGTATTCGAGCGCCGCCTTCGCGGTCTGGCGCGCCTGGTACAGGTATGCGGAGTTGCCCGTCGCCTGGTACAGCAGCGCGCCGGCGCCGATCATCGAGCCCTGGTTGTAGCTCCACAGCGTCGGTTCGACCGCGCCCTTGAGCCCGATGTGGTCGGCGTACAGGTTGACCGGCTGCTGCAGGCACGCGCGCACCCATTCGTACGCTTTCTCGGCGAACTGCAGGTATGGGGCGTCGCCGGTGAGTTTGTACAGCAGCGTCGCCAGCTCCGCCGCCGGCGCGGTGGTGACGGTGTTGCGTTCGCTGTCGCTGGACGAGTTGGAGAACGGGATGCCGCCCGGGCACGCCAGCCCGGGCGTTTCCTGCCAGCCGGCGATCTCGAACGCCATGATCCCCTCCGCGCTGCCCAGCAGCGGCGTCTGGTGGGTCAGCTGGTACATGCGCACGAGCTCGATGCCCACCCAGTCGTTGTCGTCGTAGTACTTCGTCCCGCCCGGGCCGGCCGGCGGCGCGACCGTGCCGTCGAACGCCGCCAGCGTGCTCGTGTACGTGCCTTCCGAGGCGCCCGAGTTGTCCGTGTCCAGGTACGAGTTCAGGCCGCTCAGGCGCGCGTCCAGTTCCTTCGCCAGCGACACGCCCAGGTGCGGGATGTACGCCACGCTCACCGTCGCCGCGAGCGCCTGCGAGAACGGCCACAGATACGAGAACGGTTCGCCTTCGTACAGGCCCGAGCCGGCGATGTAGAAGTGCTTCTGCATCGCTTCGAACGCCACCAGCGCGCGCGCCGGGTTGCCGTGCAGCAACGGCTTCTTGGGCTTCTTCGACTTCGACGGCGCCGCCGGCGCGCTCGTCGACGCCGGCGCGGAGCTCCCCGGCGCGGCCGCGCCGCCGCTCGAGCTCGCGTGCGCGTATTCGGACGCCTTCGGGCGGAAGGCCGGGCGCGTGGCGCCCGCCGGGTACGGGGAGCCTTTTGAGACGGATGCCCGGGCGGCGTGGACGGTCCGCGCGGCGCGGGTGTCCCCGGCGGCGGAGGCGACGGCCGCTGTGGCGCCCGCGGCGAGCGCGAGGCACAGCAGCAGCGAGGCGCACAGGCCCCCGAGCGCGCGAGGTCGATCGGTGTTGGCAATCATCGCTCAAGCGACACAACAGGCGACGGGCACGTTCGATTTGGTATGACGCAGTGCTCGTGTAGAGGCGGAACACCGCTGCCCGCCTGCCGGTCACGTCCGGCGCCATTGTCCCACAGGCATCGCAGAGAGGGTGAGGTGAGCCGCGACTTGCACTTCGACTACACGACGATCGGCCACGTCACCGTCGACGTGCTCGACGACGGCTCCCGCCGCGCCGGCGGCACCGCCTTCTACAGCGCCCTGCAGGCCGCCAGGCTGGGCCTGCGCGCGCACATCGTCACGCGCGGCGTGCCCGGGGAGATCGAGGCGCTGCTCGAGCCCCACCGCGGCGAGCTGGAGCTGACGGTCCAGCCGGCGGCGCACACGACGACGCTGCGCACGCTCGGCTCCGGCTCCGAGCGCAGCCAGCGCGTGCTCGCGTGGGCGGGGCCGATCGCCGCCGAGGACCTCGCGCTCGACACCGCCATCCTGCACCTCGCGCCCGTCGCGCGCGAGACGCCGAGCGGCTGGCGCGGGCGCGCGCCGTTCGTCGGCCTGACCCCGCAGGGCCTCGTGCGCGACTGGAGCCGGCCGGGCGGCGAGATCGTGCGCGTCCCGCCCACGGGCGCCGCCGCAGCCGCGGCGAACGCCGTCGCCGAGCAGTGCGACGCGATCGTCGTCAACGAGCACGAGCGCGCGAGCTGCGCCGACCTGATCGCCGCCGCGCGCGCCGGCGGCGCGACCGTGGCGGTGACGGCGGGCGCGGGGCCGATCACGCTGCTCGCGCCAGGCGCAGCGGCCCCCGACCTGGGCACCCGGGCGCTCGAGCTGAAAGTCCCGACGCTGGAGCGTCCGGTCGACGACCTGGGCGCCGGCGACGTGTTCGCGGCGGCGTTCTTCGTCGCGCTCGACGAGGGCCGCTCGCCGCTGGACGCCGCCGGCTTCGCCAACGCGGCGGCGGCGGTGCGCATCGGCGGCGCGGGTGCGGGCGCAATTGGCGGCCGCGAGGAGATCGAGGCGCGGCTCAACGCAACTGCCGGCGCAAGCGACTGAGGAGGCCCTCCCTATCTCGAGATCGCAATCTGCGACCTCAAGTGGGTGCGGCGTCGCAGATCAGCGCCGACAGCTCCTCCGCGCCGATCGCTTCGCCGTTGCCGCACGCGCGCGCGGCGAGCAGCAGGCTGCCGCCGACGGGCGCCATCTCGACGGGGCCGACGCGCGCGTCGGGGGCGCACTCGTGGATCGCGCGCGTGAGCGGCTCGACGTACACGGGACCGGCTTTGAACGCGCTGCCGATCAGGCCGACGGGGAAGTCGCCCTGGAGCCCCGTCTGGCGGATGACGGCGGCGATCTGCTCGCCGAGCTCGGCGGCGCCGCGCTCGTAGAGCTCGCGCGCGACGGCGTCGCCGTGCGCGGCGAGCCTGGCTGTCTCGATCCCGATCTTCGCGATCTCGCCCTTGGTCAGCGCGGGCTCGGCGTACACGCGCGCGACGACCGCCTCGATGCTCGGCTCGCCCAGGGACGCCGGCACCGCGTCGCTGAGCGCGGTCGGCGGTCCGGACGCCTCGCGGTCGCGCAGCGCCGCCTTGATCGACTGCACGCCCAGCCAGTAGCCGGAGCCCTCGTCCCCGAGCCGGTGGCCCCAGCCGCCGGCGCGCCACGTGCGCGTCTCGGCGCCCTCTCCGCCGACGCCGAACACGTTCGAGCCGGTGCCGGCGATCGCCGCGACGCCGGGTCCGCCTCCGGTGGCGGTCGCCCATGCGGCGACCACGTCGTTGACGACGATCCACGCGTCCGTGCGCGCGGCGCGCACGTGGCGCGCGACGCTGTCGGTGTCGGTCCCCGCGATCGCCAGCACGGCCGCGCCGAGCTGCCCGGCGTCGATGCCCGCGCGCGCGATCGCCTGCTCGGCGGCGCCCAGCAGCTCCTGCACGGCGACCGCGGCGCCGACCGCGTCCTCGTTGCTCGGCCCGCCCTCGCCCACGTACAGCGCCTTCTCGCGCAGGTCGAGCACCGCCGCGAGCGTCTTCGTCGCGCCCCCGTCGACGCCCATCACGTAGCGGGCGTCGCCGTGCGGCTGCTCCGAGATCAGGACCGCGGGCAGCTGCACGAGGGAGTCGCGTCTCATCGCGGGCATCCTCCCAGGATCGGCGGCGCCGGGGTGACACGGGCGCGGGGTTGGCCGGTTCGGCACTCATTACAGAGACTCTGTTAGGATGGCAAATCATTACAAGATTGCTGTAATGACTGAAGCTTTTGGCAAGAACCCCTACCGGCCGGGAGTGGGCGTGCGCCCGCTCTACCTTGCCGGTCGCGACGCGCCCCTGCGGCGCTTCGACGCGATGCTGCGCTCGGCGCCCGAGCAGCAGGCGAACATGCGCGTGACGGGGCTCCGGGGCGTCGGAAAGACCGTTCTGCTGGAGACGTTCGCCGAGCACGCGCAGGCGCTCGACTGGGAGCCGGCGTTCATGGAGCTGCAGCCCGCGCACAACACCGACACGGCGATCACCGCGGCGATCGGATCGCTGCTGGCACGGACCGGCCAGCGGCTCTCGCGCCTGGCACGACTTCGCTCCGCGGCGGGCAAGGCGCTGCGCGCGACGAGCCTGTCCGTGACTTGGGAGGACGTCTCGCTGTCGGTCTCGTTCGGCTCCGAGCGCGAGGAAGATCTCGCTCGCCAGCTCTTCGACACCGTTCAGCTCGCCCTCGCCAAAGGACGCGAGGGCATCGTCGTGCTGCTGGACGAGGCACAGCTGGTCCACGACGAGCGCGACCGCCACGGCGAGCACCCGCTCTCCCTCTTGATCGCGCCGATCGTCGCGCTGCAACGCCAGGAACTGCCGCTCGGGCTCGTCCTGTGCGGCCTGCCAACGCTGACCGGCAACCTGCAGAAGGCACGCTCTTACAGCGAGCGCCTGTTCCGAGGCGAGGAGATCGACTCGCTCGAGCCCGCGCAGGCGCTGGAGGCGTTCACGAGACCGCTCGAGCAGACCGCACGCAGCGCCGCACCGGCGCTTGCCGAGGCCGTCGTCGCGGAGGTCGAGGGCTATCCCTATTTCCTGCAGCTGTGGGGCTCGGAGCTGTGGGACGCCGCCGACCTCGTCGATGTCGATCGACTCACCCCCGACCTGCTCGACGCGGCGCGTCCGGACATCTACGGCAGGCTCGACCGAGACTTCTACGATCCGCGCCTGGCCACGTTGACTCCCGCCGAGCAGGAGCTCTTGCTGGCCTCCGCCAGATGCCCATACCCACCCCTGCGCTCCTCGGAGCTGAGCAGCGCCTCCGCAAAGACCCCGGGCAACGTCAACGTCCTGCTCGGCCGGCTCGTCGATCAGGGCGCGCTCTACCGCATTCGCAAGGGCGAGTACGCGTACACGGCGCCGAAGTTCCGCGAGTACCTGCTGCGGAGAGCGGTTTAGGATCGCGTGCGGATGGCAACCGAGGCGATGTTTCCGCATGCGCGTGCGCGCGCCGGCATGTACGAGTCCTTCTACCTGCGCGCGGTGTCCCCCGATGAGCCCGTCGGGATCTGGATTCGCCACACCGTCCACAAGGCGCCCGGCCAGACGCCGCGCGGATCGGTGTGGTGCACGGTGTTCGACGCGCGCCGGGGGCGCCCGTTCATGCACAAGCTGAGCACCGACGACCTGCGTGCACCCGCGGATGGCTGGATCGCCGTCGGCGACAGCGCGATGGGCCCGGGGACCGCGGATGGCGGCTGCGGGGACGCGCGCTGGTCGCTGCGCTTTGACTCCGATCAGCCGGAACTGCGCCATCTCTCCCCCGCGTGGCTGTACCGCACGCCGCTGCCTCGCACGAAGCTCACCAGCCCGGCGCCCGTCGCCAGCTTCGACGGCGTGCTCGAGCTCGCCGGGCACGGCGCGATCGAGCTGCGCGGCTGGCCGGGGATGGTCGGTCACAACTGGGGCTCCCAGCACGCCGAGCGCTGGATCTGGCTGCACGGGCTCGCGTTCGCCGAGGAGCCGGACGCGTGGCTGGATGTCGCGCTCGGCCGCCTGAAGCTCGCCGGGCGAATGACGCCGTGGGCGGCCAGCGGCGCGCTGTTCCTCGACGGCAGACTCCACCGCCTCGGCGGACTCGCCGCGCGCGGGACGCGCGTCGCCGCCGACGCGGCCGGCTGCTCGCTGAGCCTCGCCGGCGAGGGCGGCCTGGGGTTGCGCGCGAGCGTCGAGGTCCCCGGCGAGTCGGCGGCCGGCTGGCGCTACGCCGATCCCGACGGCGGCGGATCGCAGAGCGGCGAGCACGACGTCGTCAACTGCTCGGTCGCCGCCGTCGAGCTGACGATCGCGCCGGCGCACGGCGGCCCCGCGAGGATCCTGCACAGCGCGCACGCCGGCGCGTACGAGCTGGGGATGAGAGAGCGCGATCACGGCGTGCCGATCGCGCCGTTCGGCGACGGCTGAGCCGCGCGGCTGGAGAGTCGGCGCCAGCCGAACGGCGCCAGGCGCAGCCGTGGGCCGGCCGCGGCGCGGCCGCACGCACAAAAAGACCGGGCCGGCGAGGGGAAGCCGGCCCGGTCTTGTGGAGGGCCTGGGGAGCGGCCTTGCGGCCGCCCCCCAGGGAGGAGAGAAACGTCAGGGTGGGTCTACCTTGCCCGCTCCGCCGCGGTCGACGATCGAAATCGCCGTCCGTGCTCACGTGCAATGTTCATGAACCTTATCAGGATTATTGGGAATATCAAGGGGCGCCGCCGCGGTGTCTCTGACCGCTCAGAGCGGGCCTGACAGATCGATCCAGCGCGTCGTCACCGTGTCCAAGCGCCGTTTCAGCGCTCATGCCTCGCGTCTGTGCGGCCGATCCCGACTGTCGACATGGATGTTTCGATGGCCAAAGACGGTCAAGCTGTCGCCATGGGGGCCGAAGCGCTCCTGCGCGAGCACCCCGACGCGCTCGTCTGCGGGCTCGCCGCCAACGGCCTGATCGTCCCGGTGCCGCAGTCGGTGGGACTGTGGGGCCAGGGCCTGATCGAGGGCCGCGCGCTGATCGACAACGTCGTCGCGGCCGACCGCGCGACCGTGGTGCGGGTGTGGCTGCGCGCACAGGAGGAGGGGGCGGCGACCGACAGGATCCGCCTGCTGCGCCAGCCGTCGACGTGGACGACGCTGCACTTCATCGACCTGCGCGAAGTCCACGGCGTGCTGCTGGGCGTGATCATCCCCAGCGAGGAGGAGGCCGGCGGGAGCGGCGAGGCGGTCGAGCTGGCGCCGGCGGCGCCGCGCTTCTGCTCGCTGATGGAGGACGAGGGCGCGCGGGTGCTCGGCTGCGACCGCTCCTTCACGGAGATGTTCGGCTACGCCGAGGAGGAGCTGCTCGGCAGCTCGGTGCTCGACCAGATCCACCCCGACGACCAGGGCCGCGCGGTCGAGGGCTGGCTGGCGGTGCTCTCGAGCGGACGCGACCAGCAGACGCGGCTGCGCCGCAGGCGCAGGGACGGCACGTGGATGTGGGTCGACACGACCCTGCGCAACCTCCTCAACCACCCCGACCGCAACTGCGTGCTCGTGGAGATCATCGACATCTCTGCGGAGATGCAGGCCCAGGAGGCGCTGCAGGAGCGCGAGGAGCTGCTGCGCCGCCTGACCGCGGCGATGCCGGTGGGACTGCTGCACCTGGACACCGAGCGCAACGTGATCTACAACAACGCGCGCCTGCTGGAGATCCTCTACGGCTCGGAGGCGCCGAGCGCGCCTGGCGAGCCGCAGGCGAGCGGCGAGGAGCCGCGCGCGCCGGCCACCTCGGCGGCGACGCTCCTGCACACCGTCACCGCGGAGAGCACGGTGGAGCTAGACGCGGCGCTCGACGAGGTCCTGCGCGACGGCGTCGACCGCGACATCGAGGTCGACATCACGCTGCCGTCGGGAGCGTGGCGGCGGGCGCTGATGAGCCTGCGCGCGCTGCTGCGCTCCAACGGCGAGGTCAGCGGCGCGATCACGTGCGTGCTGGACGTCACCGACAGCGCCCGCGCGCGCCAGGAGCTCGAGCGGCGCGCGACGTTCGATCCGCTCACCCACTGCCACAACCGCTCGTCGGTCCTCGGCGCGCTCGAGCGCGAGCTCGCACGCGAGGACGGGTGCATCACCGGCCTCGTGTACGTGGACCTCGACGAGTTCAAGCCCGTCAACGACACGCTCGGCCACGCCGCCGGCGACGAGCTGCTGGTGCTGGTCGCAGAGCGCCTGAAACTGGCCAGCCGCGACAGCGACGTCGTCGGGCGTCTCGGCGGCGACGAGTTCCTGGTCGTGCTGCGCGACGTCCCCGGGACCGACAACGCGATGCGCGCTGCCGACCGCATCTGCGAATCGCTGTGCGGCACGTTCGAGCTCTCATGCGGGAGCGTCGAACTGCGCGCCAGCGTCGGCGTCGCCTGCTCCGGCGAGCAGCCTGTCAGCCCCGAAGAGCTCGTCAAGCGCGCCGACGCCGCGATGTACCGGTCCAAGGAGCACGGGCAGTGCCTGCCAGTGCTCGCGCCGGCGGCTTGACTGAGGTCCGCGACTACACGGACGCGTTGACCTCCACTTCTTCTTCGTTGGTCTGCGTCAGCGTCACCGTCAGGCCCGTCTGTTCGAACGCTTCCCCGAACGAGGTTTCGAGGACGTCTTTCCCTTCGCCTTCCAGCTCTTCCGGTTTCTGTTTGCCTTTCGACGCGACGAATTTGAGCGTGGCCGCCCCGACCATTTTGTTCGCTTTCAGCGGGACGATGACCGAACCCTGGACGGTCACCGGCGTGGATCCGCACCGGAATTCCATCAGCGGCCCGACTTCTCCCACCGGCTGCAGGTTCAGCGCGACGCTCGCGGTTTCGTATTCTTCCCATCCAAGCGCCCCTTCGAGCGATCTCGATACCACTTCGCCTTCCGCGGCGCCCGAGCTCTCGCATTTCACGCCCGACCGCGCGCATCCCGTGAACGTGATGGTCGTCGCGACCACTTCTTTCGTCCCGCTGTATTCGCCCGAGCCGGTCGCCGCTTTGCACACTATTTTCGATTTGCCGACCGTTTCCAGCACGCCTTCTTCGCCGGCGAGCGTGAAGTGGTCTTTTTCCACGCCCGGGATCCATTCGTTCGACTCTCCTGATTTTTCTGTCGTGCAGACGCCGGTCGTGTATTTCCCGGTGCCTTTCGCGACTTTGACGCACCTCCCGTATTCCGGCGCCGCGGACCGGACGTATTTGAAGTCCGACGCCGACCTGGCCGTGGAGCTCGTCGCGATCGTGCCCGACGGCGTCGTTACCGTCACGTGGACTTTGCCGGGGCTCTCCGCCGGCGACACCGCCTTGATTTCAGTCGCCGAGATCACTTCGAAGGATTCGGCCGCGGTCGCGCCGAAATGCACGGCCGTCGCTCCGAGGAAGTGCGAGCCCCTGATCGTGACGCTTTCTTTACCACTCGCGGAGCCGAGCGTCGGAGCCACGCTCGTGACGACCGGCCCTGGCGGACCCCAGGCCAGGCTGTGGAATGCGCCACCCGCGATGCCGGCGACGGCCGCCTGGTCAAATTCACTGACTTCGATCGCCGTGCGGCTGCAGCCCGCGCCTTCGATGATCCCTTCAAAGATGTCGTCAGTGCATCCTTCCGGTCCACCCTCCGTCCCATTGCCCAGCTCTCCATACTGGTCGTCTCCCCATGCCTTCACTCTGCCACTACTGAGCAGCGCGAGTGCATGCAGACCGCCTGCCGAGATGGCTGTGACTTCGCTCAGCCCTTCCACTTTCACCGGTTTGGTGCTGCAGAGTATTTTTCGTTCATGGGCGCGTTCGTTGTAGACCAGCACTTCGCGGCATTCTTCCGGACCGGTGCTCGAGCCGTCACCCAACTCCCCCTGTTCGTTATTCCCCCAGGCCTTGACAGTACCGCCACTCAGAAGTGCCAAGCTGGGGCCGCCAATCGAAATAGCTTTGACTTCGGTCAAGCCCGTCACTTCCACGGGCGTCTTGCTGCACGGCACTTTCACTTCGACTTTTTCTTCGGTCACCGGGCATTCTTCGGGACCCGTGCTCGTGCCGTCGCCCAGGGAGCCGTGTTCGTTGTTGCCCCACGCCATGACCCTGCCTTCTTTCAACGCCAGAGCTCCCTGGTATCCGGCCGAGATGGCCGTCACGTTCGTCAACCCGGTCACGTATACGGGTTTTTCGCTGAAGGCGGTACTGCCGTCGCCCAGCTGGCCGTACTCACTCTCGCCCCAGGCCATGACTTTGCCGTTTTCCAGTAGCGCCAGGAAGAAACCGCGGCCTGCCGCGACGGCGACCACATTGCTCAAGCCTTCCACTTCCACCGGCACGTCCCCGTAGCGTTCGCCCCAGGCCATCACCTTGCCGTCTTTGAGCAAGGCCACACCGGCGAAGGCGCCCGCCGAGATGCTCATCACTTCTTTCAGGCCTTTGACTTCAACCGGAACGTCGCTGCTTTCGGTGGTGCCGTCGCCCAATTCGCCGTCCAGGTTCCAGCCCCAGGCCATGACGGCGCCGCTTTCCAGCAGCGCCAGACTGTAGCCGTCGCCAGCCGACATCGCCGTGACTCCAACCGGTTCGCTGAGCGTCAGCGGCGAGTCGCTGTTGTGAAAGCTGCCGTCGCCAAGCTGGCCCGGTCCGCCCCAGCCCCACGCCATCACGCCGTTCGACGTCGCCGATGCCGTCGCCGCTGTCGCAGCGCTCAGCACAAGCAAAACCACGATGCACGTCCCGATCGGTCTCAGATGTCTCATTGCGTCCGCGTCTCGCTTTCCGAATAGGTTAAGCGGCGTCCGAGCCAGATCGCTGGAGCAACGGCAGGCCCCCTCGCCAGTCTATGCACCCGCGGCCCGTAGCCGATCGCCGCGGTCCTGCCGCGGCGCGCGCGAGAAGTTGTCAGGCGACCGCTTTCGCGTCAAGCCGGGATCGTCACATCGGGTTTACAGCGATTCTCCTGTGCGGCGGAGCTGCAAGATGAACCGATGCTGAGAGCCGGAAAACCCTGGCCGCCGTTACACACTGAGCGAGATGAGCGGCCGTGTCGTGGCCATGACGTCAAACAGCGTGCGCTGTTTCTGACTGCACGCTGTGCCGACGACCGAACTCGGAGGCATTGGAGTCCGGGGCGGGTCCCTCCGCTGAGCGGCAGGGACGACTTTGGCCGTGACTTCGGATCTCGCGCAGGCGCACCAATCCACCAGAACGTAGATGTGACTCACCGCCCCAGGCAGCGGGGCCCACAAACACGACGGAGCGTGGAGAACGCGGGCCGCTCATACAGCCCCGCTCCCCACGCTCCGTGGGCGCTGCGTTGCTAGGACCTGCTCACGCGGGCGGTTCGAACGTGAGCTGGCCTCCCTTGATTTCCAGACCTTCGGCGTCCATCAGGATCTTGCCGTTGGTGTATTCGGTCCAGAGGTAGTACGGGTTCGGCACCATTTTGCCTTCGACTTCGATTTCTTTTTCGGTGATCACCTTGTGGTTTTCTTCACCTTTCGCAGGCGTGCATTCCTGCGACTTCTTGGGCGAATCGGTGTTGACCAGGCTGCGGATACCCTTGAATTTTTCGGTCGTTTCAATCCCGAGCCGATCCTTGAAGTCGCCCGGGTACTGTTCTCTGAGTTTTTTGTTTTTTTCCCAGTTTTCGAGGTTTTCTTCCTTTTCGGGCGCGTACTCCGCGGCTTCCCAGAATTTTTCTTCCTTCAGTTCCGCCTTGCCCGGGACGAACTGCTGTGGAACCACAAGTTCGCACTCCGAGTCCACGCCCTTGATCTTGGCAACGGCGTTTTCTGAGATTTCAAGTCCGCCTTCGGCGTTGCCGACTTCCGCAGCTTCGTTGGCCAGGAACCTGATGGCGAGCTTGAAGGTCGACGCCTTGGATGGGATGATGCCGCCACCGGGGTTGGTGCTGACGCACTTCCTAAAGGTGACTTCCGTCAGCAGGCTGAAAGAATGTTCTTCGTCGACCTTGCCGGTTATCTTGGGTGCCTTTTCGCAGGGTTCTTCGTATCGTATTTCGCCAGTTTTTTTGATCACGACGCCGAACTTGTACGGACCAATCACCAGGCCGGTGACTTCCGCTTGGTCTTCCTTGTTCTCGATCACCTTGGCGGGTTCAGACGGCGTGATGCTCTTCCCGACGATACTCGCCGAGAATTTGCCAAACACCAGTTTCGGTTTTTCTGTTCTTGCGAATGCCGGCACCGAGAGCGCGCCAAAGGCGCACAGCGCGACGGCAAGCCCAAGTACGATCCTGACGCGTCTCATTCTCCTAAGTCCTCGCTTTCGCCCGTGAAGGCTGATTGCTCTAGATCTGGCCGCTTGTAAACAACTTGTTGCTATCCAGGGGACGCACAAAGGGTCCCCTCCTCCGATGCCCCCGAGATAGAGGGCGGGAGCATATCATGAAACACGGCCGCTTGACAGCAGCACGAGCTTCCGGCTGGACAGGGCCGGCTAGAGGATGCGCGAGAGATTTGCGAGGTCTTTGGGCCGGGTCCGTCGAGACGTTCCGTCGGACGAGCGACGACGACAGGCCTGGCTGGCGAGCCAGTGTAGCGTATCGCTTGCGCTGTCTGCAACGATGAGCCGCATGAGCAAACGGAAGCTGATGATCGCGGTCGCCGTGGCGGCCATCGCCGCTGGCGCGATCGTCGCGGTGGTGAGCTCGGGCGGCGGGCATGCGGGCGCCAACGTCGCCCGCGCTCGCGCGAATGCCGCGGCGGCTCGCGCGCGCGGGCGTACCGAGGTCGCGACCGCGGCCGACTATCTCGGGCTGACCAAGGCGCAGCTGCGCGTGCAGCTGCGCTCGGGGCGGACGCTGGCGCAGGTCGCCGACGCCACCGGCGGGAAGTCCACGACGGGCCTGATCGAAGCGCTCCTGAGCGCGCGCGCAGCGCAGCTCAACGCCGAGGTCGACGCCAAGAGGCTGTCCCCGGCGACGGAGCGGACGCGGCTCGCGCGGCTGCGCAGACGGCTGACGCTCGAGCTCGAACGGACCCCCGGCTACAGCAACCTGCCCGTGTCCGCCCGCTACCTGGGCATCGGCACCGCGCAGCTGCAGGCCGATCTGCACGCCGGCCACAGCCTTGCGCAGATCGCGGCCGCGACGCCCGGCAAGTCATCCGCGGGACTGATCGACGCGCGCGTCAGCGCCAGGGAAGCGGCGCTCGCGGCGGCGCTCGCCTCCGGCAGGCTCGACCGGGCGACCGAGCGCGCGCTCGCCGGCGGGCTGCGCCAGCGGGTCACCAGCGAAGTCGAACGCAAGCCGACCCCCTGACCGAGCCCCGGCGGAGCCATCCGTGAAAGCCGCGTAAACGTCCTCGCGGGCGTTGCGGGCGCCCATTCGGGGACCGATGACGCCGTCGGAGGCGCTGCAATCACCATTGCAAGTTCTAACAATGCGTGCAACCACCACTGCATCCATAAAGCGCGTCTAAGGCAGAGACGATGGCCCCCCGTGAAGGACACGCCTGTGTCCACGATCCCAATAAAGGGGGCCCGAAGTGTTGATGCGTAAAGGCAAGCGAACCTTCGCTAGCCGCAAGCGAAAGATAGCCGGCCTGTGCGCGTTCGTGCTCGCGGGCCTGATGGGCCTGGGCGCGTATGCGTTCACGGCAAGCAACACCGTGCCGGCGCAGGCTGCCGGTGGCGGCACCGCCGCGGTGAGCGGTTACGTCGAGAAGGGCGTGAGCTACACCTGGTCGCTGTCGGGTGAATACATCACGGAAGCTCACTTCATCCTCAAGAACACCACGAAACTCGAGCCGAGCGACGTGGCGGTCTCGTTGAGCACGCTGGCGACGCCGGCGGCCGAAGAATGGGTGGACTGCCCGTCGTCGGGATACACGGCGATCAACGAAGAAGAAACGGAAGTCGTCTGTCAATTCAAGGGCGGCAAAGGCGCATGGGAAAGCGCCACCGCGCAGGCGACGAACAAATTCTCCGCAACGGGTGTGCCTGGCAACCCGAATGCCACAAAAGGCGGTACCGAGCTGACTGTCTCTGCGGTCAGCGAAGGCAAGGTCATCATCGAACCGTAACCAAGCAGGACGCTGGGTACGGGGGCGGCCGGGACACCGGCCGCCCCCCTGCCCGACTCGACACGACCACGCCACGGATAGGCGCCCGCGCACTCCAAGCCATGCGACGCCACCCGCTCAAAAAACTTCTCGCCGGCACCCTGGGACTGATCCTCGCGGGGTGCCTTTGGCTCTACTTCGCCCCGATCCCGCTGGGGGGCTCCACGAGCTATGTCGTCACCCACGGCGTCAGCATGCAGCCGCGGTTCCACACCGGCGACCTGGCGATCGTACGCAGCAAGTCCACCTACCACGTGGGGGAAATCGTCGCCTACCACAACAAGATGCTGCACACGACCGTGCTGCACCGCATCATCGGGCGCGAAGGCGAGCGCTTCATCTTCAAGGGCGACAACAACAACTTCATCGATCCCGAACACCCGCGCGCCAGCCAGCTGATCGGCGCGCTGTGGATACACGTCGCCGGCGGCGGCAAGACGCTGCAGTCGTTCAGCAACCCCGCGCGCGCAGGGCTGCTGATCGCCCTCGGGATGCTGCTGCTCACCGGCGGCGTGTTCGCGCGCAGGCGCAGGCGCCGGGGCAGGGACAGGCGCACCGGCGGGGCCACCCTGCGGGCACCGCGGACCCTGCCGCTGAACGCCCCCGCGCCCGCCGCCACGATCTCGGCGATCGGCCTCTTCGTGTTGCTGCCCTTCGTCGTGCTCGCGCTGCTCGCGTTCACCCGCGCACCCTCGACGCGCCACGCCGTCCAGATCCCCTACACGCAGAGCGCCACGCTGTCCTACTCCGCCGACATGGCCCCCAACCCCGCCTACCCCGACGGCGTCGCGACGACCGGCGAACCGCTCTTCACCCAACTGGTGAACGACGTCAACTTCCGATTCGACTACAGGTTCGCGACCAGCGCCAGGCACTCGCTCGCCGGCAAGGGCTCGTTCCTGCTGCTCGTGACCGCAAGCGACGGCTGGCACCGGACGCTGGCGCTCGGATCGCCCACGTACTTCCGGGGCGATCACGCGACGATCACGGACACGCTGAGTCTCAGCTGGCTGCTCGCACTCACGCGCAGCCTCGAGGCCGCCACGCGCGTCGACGGCTCCTACGCGTTCGCCATCGTGCCGAGCGTCGTCACGAGCGGCAGCGTCGAGAGCACACCGTTTCACGCCACCTTCTCACCGCCGATCCAGTTCGCGATCAACAGCGACGAAATCAACCTCCAGAGCGGTGGAAGCGCGATCGACAACCAGAGCAAGCTGCTTGCCAGCGGCGGCACGAGCGGCGGCGACGCTGCGCTGCCGCCCGAGCTGAAGCCGAGCGCGTCCGGCTCGATCACCGGCGAGCAGTCGAGACCCCGCACCCTCGCGCTTGGCCCGTGGAACGTCGCGGTCTCCACGGCGCGGAGGCTGACGCTCATCGCGATCGGCATCATCCTCGCGGCCCTGCTGGGCGCCCTCGCGCTCATGCGGCCGATACTCGCGTTCCTCGCGCCGCGGCGGCGTGAGGAGTCGGCGAGCATCCGCGCGCGCTACCGGCACCTGATCGTCCCCGTCGAACGCGTCTGGCAGCTGCCCGGGGTGCCCGTGATCGACGTCGCCGACATGGACGCGCTCGCGCGGATCGCCGAACACTACGATCGCTCGATCCTGCACGAGGCGACCGCCGACGGCGACGCCTTCTGGGTGACCGACGAGAGCGGGCAGTTCCGCTTTGCGCTCGGCGCGGCCGCGCACGGCGCCGACTACGAGCCGGCCGGCGAGGCCTGGCCGGCCGACGGCCAGCTCGACGCGCCGGCATGGCCCGCCGACGGTCAGGCGGAGCCGCAGGCGTGGCCCGCCGAGGCGGCGGCGGACGCGCCTGAGTACGACACGCTCGTCCACCCCGTCGCCTGGACTGTCCCCGAGGACCAGGAGACGTTCGTCCAGGAAGGCGTCGACTGGCGCAGGACCGACGAGCGCCCCGACGCGACCCCCGCGCCGCCCGCGCCGGCCGCGCCGCCCGCGCCCGAGATCGCGTACTTCACCGGTCTCGAGTGGACCGCCAACAGCTGATCTGGTCGACGTCTCAGCCGGCTGAGTCGGCGGCCGTCAGCCCCGCCGCCGCTTCGGCGAGCCGCGCGTAGGCGTCGGGGCGGCGGGTGGCGAGGAACGGGAACAGCTCCAGCCAATCGTGGCGCTGGTCGAGGTCGAGGTCGGCGACCAGCACCGCCGGCTCCTCGCGCGGCGCCTGGGCGAGCTTGCGTCCGTACGGATCGCAGATGAACGACGAGCCGTAGAAGCGCAGCGGCGGCTCCTCGCCGACGCGATTGACCGCGACCATGAACACGCCGTTGGCGATCGCGTTGCCGACGATCACCTTCTCCCACAACGGCTGCGTGTCGAAGTCGGGATGCTCGGGCTCGGAGCCGATCGCCGTCGGGTACACGAGCACGTCCGCTCCCTCCAGGCTGTACGCGCGCGAGACCTCCGGGAACCATTGGTCCCAGCACGTGGGCAGGCCGAGATGCGCATCGGCGAGGGCGAGCAGCGGGAACGCGTCGGCGTCGCCCGGCCCGGGCCGGAAGTAGCGGTCCTCGTGGTAGCCGGCGGTCACCGGGATGTGCAGCTTGCGCGTCCGCGCGGCCAGCTCGCCGTCCGGCCGCACGACGATCGCCGTGTCGTAGCCGAGGCCGTCCTCGCCGTCCGCGCGCTCGTACAGCGAGGCGTGGATGTGCGCGCCCGTCTCGCGCGCCAGGCGTGCGGCGAAGCGGTGGGTGGGGCCGCCGGGCAGGTCCTCCGGCTGCACGCCGGCAGCCCGCGGACCCGCCGGGTCGGTGGCGAAGTAGCGGCTGAGCGTCAGCTCCTGCAGGCACACCAGCCGCGCGCCCTCGCCCGCCGCCAGCCTGACCCCCGCCTCCAGCGCGGCCTCGTGCTCCTCGGGGTCGCGATGCCAGCGCTCCTGCACGGCGCCGATCCGCAGCGGCGCGCGACGCGGCGGGCGCTTGCGCGCCGGCGAGACGTGCGGGGACGGCCCGACGATCAAACGGATCTCCTGCACGCCAATGACGATACGTAGTTCGCACGGAGGCGGGTGTGCGGACGGCGACGGATGGAGAGAGGGTCGGGCGCAAACAGAATTACCGCGGATGACGAACTTCATAGACACGCAGGACTTCTCGCGTCAAGAGTTGGAGGATCTGCTGGGGCTGATCCGGCTGCTCAAGGACGCCGACCGCGACGCCGCCGTGCCGCAGCTGCTCAGCCACCGCTCGCTGGGGATGATCTTCGAGGAGCCCTCGACGCGCACGCGGGTGTCCTTCGAGGTCGCGATGGCCAAGCTCGGCGGGCACGCGCTGTATCTGAAGCCGGGCGAGATCCATCTCGGCGGGCGGGAGTCCCTCGGCGACACCGCGAGGGTGCTCTCGCGCATGTGCGACGTGATCGAGGCGCGCACGCTCAAGCACGAGACCGTGCTCGGGCTTGCGCAGGCCGCGAACGTGCCGGTCATCAACGGCCTCACGGACTTCAACCATCCGACGCAGGTGGTCTGCGACGTGCTGACGATGGGCGAGCACCTCCCAGAGGGTCGCCGCCTGGAGGACTGCACGGTCGTGTTCGTCGGCGATCGAACGAACGTGTGCAGCTCGCTGATGTTCATCGCCACGCAGTTCGGCATGCGCTTCGTCCACGCCGCCCCCGCCGCCTACCAGGCCCCGCCCGAGTGGGTCGCCATCGCCGAGGCCAACGCACTGGTCTCGGGCAGCTCGGTGTCGGTCACCGCGGACGTCGAGGACGCCGTCGCGAACGCCGACTTCGTCTACACCGACCTGTGGTGGTGGGTCGACCAGGAGGATCAGATCCCCGAGCGCAGGGCCGCGTTCATGCCGCGCTACCAGGTCAACGCCGAGCTGATGGCGCGCGCCCCGGCGCACGCCAGGTTCATGCACTGCCTGCCGGCCTCGCGCGGCGTCGAGGTCACCGACGAGGTGATCGACGGGCCGCAGTCGATCGCCTTCGACCAGGCCGAGAACCGCCTGCACACCGAGAAGGGAATCCTCGTGTGGCTCACCTACCCGACAGTCAAGCGCCCGAGCGAGGAGCAGCTGCGCTTCCACGACGAGCGGGTCCGCGCCTACCTCCACCAGATAGGAGTGTCATGACCGAGGCACAGGCCGCCGCGCCGAACGAGGAGCGGGTGCAGCGCCGGCGCGTGATGGGCATCTTCGACGTGACCCTGTTCACGGTCTCGGCGATGCTCGTGGTCGAAACGCTCACCGCATCGGCCGCGATCGGCACCGACACGATCGCGTGGTGGATCGTCGCGATCGTGTTCTTCCTGATCCCCTACGGGCTGATCACCGCGGAGCTCGCGACCGCGTATCCCACCCAGGGTGGGATCTACGTGTGGGTGAAGCATGCGCTGGGCGCTCGCTGGGCGGCGCGCACGACCTACTGGTACTGGGTCAACGTGGCGCTGTGGATGCCCTCGGTCTTCGTCCTGTTCGCCGGGGTCTTCTTCCAGCTGTTCGACCACCACCTGGCCGAATGGCCCGCGGGCAAGTGGTGGCAGGTGCTGATGGCGATCGCGATGGTCTGGCTGGTCGTCTGGGTGGGGATCATGCGCCTGGAGATCGGCAAGTGGGTCAACGACCTCGGAGCGATCCTGAAGGTCGTCATCATCTTCTCGCTGGGCGTCGGCGGCATCGTCTTCGCGATCCGCCACGGCGCGGCGAACACGATCGACGGCTCGAGCTTCGTGCCGTCCTTCAGCCTGGCCAAGAAGTTCCTGCCCGTGATCATCTTCCTGCTGCTCGGCTTCGAGCTCGTATCGAGCATGGCAGGCGAGGTGCAGGGGCCGGAGAAGAAGATACCCCGCGCGGTCTTCACCTCGGGCGCCGTGATCGCGTTCCTCTACCTGTTCGCCACGATCGGCATCCTGCTGGCGCTCTCGCTGTCGAAGCTGACCCTCGTGGAAGGGCTGGTCGAAACCTTCAAGGCGATCTTCGGGAGCAGGGGCGTCGGCGACGTGATCGTCTACGCGCTCGGGATCGGCGCGCTGTACACCTACTTCACGAACATGACCACCTGGACGATGGGAGCCAACCGCTCGGCGGTCGAGGCGGCCGCCGAAGGAGAGCTGCCGAAGGTGCTCGGACGCGAACACCCGACGCGGCGGACGCCCGTCGGGGCGCTGATCGTCACCGGCCTGATCTCGACGTTCGTGCTGGTCGTGACCGCGCTGTTCATCAACAAGGAGGACTCGCTGTTCTTCGGCATCTTCGCGGCCTCCTCGGTGATCTTCCTGCTGCCCTACCTGCTGATGTTCCCGGCGGTGGCCTTCCTGCGCTACAGGGACCCCGATCGCCCCCGGCCGTTTCGGATCCCGGGCGGAGACCGCCTGGTCATCGCCCTCGCGGTGATCACCTGCGTCTTCATCGCCGCCGGCGTCGTGCTGTTCCTGTGGCCTGAAATCCCCAACGCTCCCAAGGAATGGTCATACACCGGCCCGCTGGTGGGGATCGTCGTGGTCACGCTCGTCATCGGCGAGGTGATGCTGTGGCGGATGTCCCACCCGCCGGGCCGACACCTCGACCTGCTCCACCGCGGCCGCCACCCCCGCGCGTGGGCGCACAAGCCGAGCGTCGGCGGCCAGCGGCCGTGAGCGCGACGCTCACCTCCACCCCGGCCGCCGACGGCTATCGGATGCCGGGCGAGCTCGAGCCGCACAGCGGCTGCTGGATGGCGTGGCCGGAGCGTCCGGACAACTGGCGCCTGGGCGCCAAGCCCGCGCAGGAGGCCTACGCCGCGGTGGCCGAGGCGATCAACGTCTCCGAGCCGGTGACGATGGCGGTCTCCGACGCCCAGTTCGAACACTGCCGCTCGGTGCTCTCGCCCTCGATCCGCGTCGTCGAGATCGCGACCGACGACGCGTGGATCCGCGACATGGGGCCGAGCTTCCTGATCGACGGCGAAGGCGGCAGACGCGGCGTCGACTGGCGCTTCAACGCCTGGGGCGGACTCGACGGCGGCCTGTACTTCCCGTGGGACCGCGACGATCGCGTGGCCGCGAAGGTGCTGGAGATCGAACGCGCCGATCGCTATCGCGCACCGATCGTGCTCGAGGGCGGCTCGATCCACGTGGACGGCGAGGGCACGGTGATGGCCACCGAAGAGTGCCTGCTGAACCCCAACCGCAATCCGGGGCTCTCGCGCGAGCAGATCGAGCGCGCGCTGTTCGACCACCTCGGCGCCGAGAAGATGATCTGGCTCGGCCGCGGGGTCTACAACGACGAGACCGACGGGCACGTCGACAACCTCGCGTGCTTCGCGCGGCCGGGCGTCGTGCTGCTCACCTACGCCGAGGACGAGTCCGACCCGCAGCATGCGATCTCGCGTGACGCGCTGGAGCGCCTGCGGGCGGCGACCGACGCGCGCGGACGCTCGCCCGAGGTGATCCTCCTGCCCTCGCCGGGCCCGCTCACGATCGGCGAGCAGGAGGCGCGCGGCGTCGACGCTGTCGCCGGCACCCTGCCGCGACGCGCGGGCGACCGCCTGGCGGCGTCCTACGTGAACTTCTACCTCGCCACCAAGCGGATCGTGATGCCGCTGCTGGACGAGCGCTTCGACGACGCCGCCGCGGCGCTGCTGCGCGACTGCTTTCCCGATCGCGAGATCGTCGGCGTTCCCGCGCGCGAGATCCTGCTCGGAGGCGGCAACATCCACTGCATCACCCAGCAGGTCCCCGCCCTCGCGCGGGCGTAGAAAGCCGCAACCCGCTCGGCGGCCAAACCCGGATGCCGGCAGGGTCGCCACGACCTACCGTGTCAGCATGTTCGAGAACGTGCTCGTTGGGGTGGATGGCAGGCCCAACGGCCGCGACGCGATCGCGCTCGCCTCCAAGCTGGTGGACCGCGACGGCAAGCTGACGCTCGTGCACGTCCGGCACAGCGACGTGACCGAGGAGCGCAAGGACGCGTACGAGCTGCTCGAGCGCGAACGCGGCGAGGCCGGCGTCGAGGCGCAGCTCGTCAGCGTCGTCTCGCCGCGCCCCGGTCGCGGCCTGCACGAGCAGGCCGAGGAGCGCGGCGCGGACCTGCTCGTCGTCGGCTCCTGCAGCCGCGGCGCCCTTGGCCGCGCGATGATCGGCGACGACACGCGCGCCGCGCTCGACGGCGCGCCGTGCGCCGTGGCGATCGCCACGCGCGGCTACGCCGAGCACCCGGCTCCCCTTGCGCAGATCGGCGTGGCCTACAACAGCTCGCCCGAGAGCGCCGCCGCCCTCGCGGCGGCGCGCGAGCTGGCGTCGCGCACCGGGGCGACGGTGCACGCGCTGGAAGTCGTCGGGATACCGTCCGTCGCCTACGCCGGCATCGTCGCGCCGGCGCTCGGGCAGACGATCGAAGCGATGTGCCAGGAGGCGAGCAGCCGCATGGAGGCCCTGCCCGGCGTCGAGGGCCGCGCCACCTTCGGCCTCGCCGGCGAGGAGCTCGCCGCATTCGGCGAGCGGGTCGACCTGCTCGTGGTCGGCTCGCGCGGCTACGGGCCGATGCGCCGCCTCGTGCTCGGCAGCACCTCCAGCTTCCTGCAGCGCCACGCGCGCTGCCCGCTGCTCGTCCTGCCCCGCCACGCGGGCGTCGACGACGACGACGCGGCAGCTGCTCGCGAGCGCGGCGCCGAGCGGGATGCGGACACGTCCGCCCTGGCAGGCACAGCCCCCGTCTGACGCGATGGACGAGCCACGGCCGCATCACGCACAGCCCCGGCCCTTCTGCAGCCTCAGATGGTCTCGGGAGTCATTTCGATCGCTCCGCACGGGCACTCCGTCACACAGATTCCGCAGCCCTTGCAGTAGTCCAGATCGAAGGCATAGCCGTCAGCCTCGTCGACCTTGAGCACCGCGTTGTCGGGGCACACGCCGTAGCAGTTGTCGCAGCCGAAGCAGTTGCCGCAGCTCAGGCAGCGGCGCGCCTCGAACAGCGCGTTGCCCTCGTCGAGGCCCTGCGTGACCTCGTCGAAGCTCGACTGGCGGCGGATCATCTCCAGCTGCGGCGCGACGGTCGCGGGCGCGTCGGCGTAGTACCACGTGTTGAGCAGCTCGAAGCTCGCCAGCTGGGGCTCCCGCGCGTGGACGAACTGCTCCCCGCGCAGCCACGCGTCGATGTTGCGCGCGGCCTGCTTGCCGTGGCCGACGCCGACGGTGACGGTGCGCTCGGCGGGCACCATGTCGCCGCCGGCGAAGATGCCGACGTGGCCGGTCATCATGCGCGCGTCGACCTTGACGACGCCGTCCTCGATCTCCAGGCCGGGCACGCCGTCGAGCAGCGACAGGTCGGCTTCCTGGCCGAGCGCGAGGACGAGCGAGTCGGCCTGCAGCTCCTCGGTCTCGCCGGTCGGCTGCGGGAAGCCGCCGTCGTCGAGCTCCATCTTCTCGAGCACCAGCCTGCCCGCGTCGGCGTGCTTGATCGTGGACAGCCACCTCATCGTCACGCCCTCCTCGAGCGCCTCCTCGACCTCGATGTCGTGCGCGGGCATGCGCTCGCGCGTGCGCCTGTAGACGACGATCGCCTCCTCCGCGCCGAGGCGCCTGGCGGTGCGCGCGGCGTCCATCGCGGTGTCGCCGCCGCCGTAGACGACGACGCGCCGGCCCAGCAGCGGGCGCTCCTCGCCCTCCATGCTGCGCAGCAGCGTGACCGCGTCGAGGATGTGCGCGGCCTCGCCGGCGGGGATGTACGCGCGTTTGCCGATGTGCGCGCCGACGGCCAGGAACGCGGCGTCGTAGCCGCCGTCGCGCATCGCGTCGAGGACGTTCGTGACCTTGCTGTCGCACTCGAGCGTCACGCCGAGGTCGAGGATCCGCTGCACCTCCGCGTCGAGCACGTCGCGGGGCAGGCGGTACTTGGGAATGCCGAAGCGCATCATGCCGCCGGCGATCGGGCCGGCGTCGCGGATGGTGACGGCGTGTCCGCGGCGCGCGAGCTGGTAGGCGGCGGACAGGCCGGAGGGGCCGGCGCCGACGACGAGCACGCGCCTGCCGCTCGGCTCGGCCTCCACCTCCAGCTGCCAGCCCTGCTTGATCGCCTCGTCGCCGAGGAAGCGCTCGACGCCGTGGATGCCGACGGTCTCATCAAGCTGCGCGCGGTTGCACTCGGTCTCGCACGGGTGGTAGCAGACGCGTCCCATCACGGCGGGCAGCGGGTTGTCCCTGACGAGCTCGCGCCACGCGGTCTCGTAGTCGCCGGACTCGGCGTGGTAGAGCCACTGCTGGATGTTCTCGCCGGCGGGGCAGCCGTGGTTGCACGGCGGCATCCGGTGCACGTACACCGGGCGCTCCTCGCGCCAGGAGCCGGTCTTGTTGGCGAGGCTCGAGCCGACGTCGAGCGTGATCGCGAACGGCTTGTCCATCAGCCGCGCCCGCTCTCGGTCGCGGCGGCGGAGAGGATCGGCATGGGGGTGGCGTCGCCGAGCAGCCCGAAGCGGCGGATGTTGCGCTCGGCGCCGGCCTGGATGCGGGCGATGACGTCGGTGCGCGGCTCGGGCTTGAACAGGTGCGCGAAGCGCCTCTGCGGGCGCAGGTAGTCCTCGACGGGCACCTGACGGCGGATCTCCGAGACGCCGGTGAGGACGCCGTCGCGCGCCTCGAACACGGGGAAGATGCCCGACTCCTTGGCCAGTCGCGCGATCCTGATGGTGTCCTTGGAGGCGCTGCCCCAGCCGAGCGGGCAGGGGACGAACACGTGCAGGTAGCGCGCGCCGCGGATCTCCATGGCGGTCTGCACCTTGGCCTCGAGGTCGCGCAGCTCGGCGACGGTGGCGGTGGCGACGTAGGGGATCTCGTGCGCCATCGCGATCAGCGGCGCGCTCTTGCCCTGCCCGAACACGTTGCCCGGCTCGGGCCCGACGGCCTGCGTGGTGGCGGTGCGCGCGGCCGGCGGCGTGGAGCCGGAGCGCTGCACGCCGGTGTTCATGTACGCCTCGTTGTCGTAGCAGATGTACAGCACGTCGTCGTTGCGCTCGAACATCCCCGACAGGCACGCCATGCCGATGTCGACGGTGCCGCCGTCTCCCCCCTGCCCGACGACGCGCACGTCGTCGCGGCCCTTGGCGCGCAGCGCGGCGGCGATGCCGGTGGACACCGACGGCGCGTTGGCGAACAGCGAGTGGATCCACGGGATCCGCCACGAGGTCTCGGGGTAGGGCGTGGAGAACACCTCCAGGCAGCCGGTGGCGTTGGCGGCGATCATCTGCCCGTCGGTGGCGCGCATGGCGGCGTCGAGCGCGTAGCGCGCACCGAGCGCCTCGCCGCAGCCCTGGCAGGCGCGGTGGCCGCAAGTGATCGAGTTGGTGCGCTGCTCGCCGGCCTGCACCGAGCGCTGCTCGGGGTCGAGCAGGCGATTGCCGACCGCGAAGCTGCCGGTCTGGTAGAAGCGGATCGCGGGCGCCTTCATGCTCGCGCGCTCCTCAGACCGGCCCCGCGGCGACCGCGCCCACGTCGCGCAGGATGTTCTCGGCGTGCGCCCCGGACGCGCGCGAGGCGCGCATCCGCTCGAGCTCGCGGTTGACCACATCCCAATCCATGTCCAGGAACGTGAGCGGCTCCAGCCGGTCGGCGGCGGCGTCGAGGAACAGCCCGCGCAGCGAGGCTTTGGTGATCGGCCGCCCGCCGAGGCCGGCGATGGCGGTGTAGCCGTGCAGGTGGATGCCGGTGAGCGCCATGCGCACGTCCATGGAGACGATCCCGCCGACGCCGACGGCGAGCGCCTTCTCGAGCACGAGCACACGCTGCGCGCGCTCCAGCTCGCGGCGCACGGCTTCGAGCGGGAATGGGCGGAAGGAGCCGATGCCGAGGACGCCGATCCTGACGCCCTCCTCGCGCAGCTCGTCGACGGTGTCCTTGATCGTGCCGAGCACGGAGCCGAGCGCGACGACGATCGTGTCGGCGTCGTCGGTGCGGTAGGGACGGATCAGCCCGCCGGAGTCGCGGGCGAAGGCGCCTTCGAAGTCGGCGGCGATCTGCGGGATCAGCTCGAGCGCCTGCATATGCTTGGCGTGCGCGAGGTACTTGACCTCCATGAACGCCTCCGGCCCGACCATCGCGCCGATCGAGATCGGCTCGTCGGGGTCGAGCGCCTGGCGCGGCTGGAACGCGGGCAGGAACGCGTCCACCCGCTCCTGGGTCGGCATCTCGACGCGCTCGACGGCGTGCGTGAGGATGAAGCCGTCCATGCACACCATCACGGGCGTGGAGAGCTCCTCGGCGAGGCGGAACGCCTGGATGTGCAGGTCGAGCGCCTCCTGGTTGGTCTCGGCGTACAGCTGGATCCAGCCGGAGTCGCGCTGGGACATGGAGTCGCTGTGGTCGTTCCAGATGTTGATGGGCGCGCCGATGGCGCGGTTGGCGACGGTCATGACGATCGGCAGCCCGAGCCCGGAGGCGTTGTAGAGCGCCTCGGTCATGTACAGCAGGCCCTGGCTGGCGGTGGCGGTGTACGCGCGCGCGCCTGTGGCGGAGGCGCCGATGGCGACGGACATGGCGGCGAGCTCGGACTCGACGTTGACGAACTCGCACGGCGCGAGCTCGCCGCTCTTGACCAGCTGCGAGAGGTTCTCGACGATGTGCGTCTGCGGCGAGATGGGGTACGCGCAGATGACCTCCGGCCGGCACAGCGCGACGGCCTCGGCGACGGCGCGCGAGCCCTCAAGCTGGCGTGGCACGAGTCAGCTCCTGGAGCTCCGCGGCAACCCACTGGTGCGCGGCGCCCGCGGCGGCGACGTTGCCCTCGGCGACGGCCTCGGCGGTGGCGAAGCGCTCGCGGACCGCGCGCGCGACGGCGTCGAGCGAGATCGCGCCGGTGAGCGCCGCGAAGCCGCCGAGCAGCGCGGCGTTGGCGACCGCCCGCCCGGTGTGCTCGCGCGCGAGCTCGGAGGCCGGCACGGTCAGCAGCCGCTCGCGGCGGAAGCCCTTGACGAACCCGCCGAGCCCGAGCTCGTCGAAGCTCTTGGCGGTGTTGATCAGGATGTAGCCCTCGGGCCTGCAGCCGCCGAACACGTCCACCTGGTGCAGCAGCGTCGGGTCCTGGACGATCAGCGCGTCGGGCTCCATCACGGGCTCGCGCGTGCGGATCTCGTGCTCGTCGATGCGGCAGAACGCGACCACGGGCGCGCCCATGCGCTCGGAGCCGAAGCTCGGGAACGCCTGCGCGTAGCGGCCCTCGTCGAAGGCGGCGAGCGCGAGCATCTCCGCGGCGGTGACGACGCCCTGGCCGCCGCGCCCGTGGATGCGCACCTCGAACATCGCCTAGCCCTCGCCTCGTGCGGCGTCCAGCAGCACGCGCTGCTCGGCGGCGGCGACGAGCGCGCGCGTGCGCTCGACGACGTCGACGTTGACGGAGATGGCGTCGATCCCGGCGCGCACGAGCAGGTCGGCGTACTCGGGGTGAACGGACGGCGCCTGGCCGCAGATGGAGGTGCGCAGCCCGAGCCGGCGGGCGCTGGGGATCAGCTGGCGCAGGTAGGCGGTGACGGCGGGGTCGCGCTCGTCGAAGGTCTCGGCGAGCACCTCGTTGTCGCGGTCGGCGCCGAGCAGCAGCTGGGTCAGGTCGTTGGAGCCGATCGAGATCCCCGCGATCCCCAGCGCGGCGTAGTCGGCGAGGTTGAACAGCACGGAGGGCACCTCGGCCATCACCCATAGCTCGAAGCCGGGGCGGTCGAGCAGGCCGGACTCGGCGATCAGCTCGCGGCAGGCCCGCAGCTCGCGCGTGGAGCGCACGAACGGCAGCATCACGTGCAGGTTCTGCAGGCCGGCGTCCCACACCTGGCGCAGCGCGGCGAGCTCGAGCGCGAACACGTCGGGCTCGCGCGTGTAGCGCAGCGCGCCGCGGTAGCCGATCATCGGGTTGGACTCGTGCGGCTCGAAACGCTCGCCGCCGCGCAGGCCGGAGAACTCGTTGGTGCGGAAGTCGATCGTGCGGTAGGTGACCGGCCGCGGCGCGAAGCCGGCGGCGAACGTGGTCAGCCCCGCGGCCATGCGCGCGACGAAGTCCTCGCCGCGCCCCTCCTCGAGCAGCGTGCGGGGATGATCGCCGGCGAGCGCCTCCAGCACCATCATCTCCGCGCGCAGCAGCCCGACACCGTCGACCGGCAGGTCCTTGACGCGCTGCACCTGCGAGGGCTCCGAGAGGTTTACGAGGATCTGCGTGGCGGTGACCGGCGCGCTCGGTCTCGTGAGGACGGCCGCGGTGGGCGACGCGCCGTCCGCGTGCGCGCCCGAGAACGCCTGTGCCGGCTCGACCGCGCGGGCGCCCTCGTAAACGACGCCGCGGGTGGCGTCGACGGTGACGATCTCCCCGTCGCGCAGCTTGCGGGTGGCTTCGCCGGTGCCGACGACGCAGGGGATGCCCAGCTCGCGCGAGACGATCGCGGCGTGGCAGGTCATGCCGCCGGAGTCGGTGACGATCGCGGCGGCGCGGCGCATCAGCGGCAGCCAGTCGGGGGAGGTCATGTGCGTGACGAGCACGTCGCCGTCGTTCAGGCCGGCGGCGTCGTCGAGCGATTTGAGGACGCGCGCGGCGCCGCTGGCGCTGCCCGGCGCGCCGCCGAGCCCGCGCAGCAGCACGGCCTGTGGCTCCGAGGGCTCGCCCGCGCCGGCGGCCGTGGCGCCGTCCGTGCCGGCGCCTGTCGCGCCGGGCGCCGCGCCGGCGTCGTCGTGCAGCGTGGTGATCGGGCGGCTCTGCAGCATCCACAGCACGCCGTCGGGGTCGAACGCCCACTCGGTGTCCTGCGGGAACTGGTAGTGCTCCTCGATGCGCCGGCCGAGCTCGGCGACGGCTACGACCTCCGCGTCGCTGAGCACCGGGCGCAGCGCGTCCTGCTCGGAGAGGTTGCGCTGGCGGGTGCCGCCGTCGGGCGCGTACTCGATGATGAGGTCCTTGCGGTGGACCTCGCGGCGGCGGATCGCGAGCGTGGCCTTCTCGACGACGTAGCGGTCGGGCGAGACGGAGCCTGAGACGACGGCCTCTCCGAGGCCGAAGGAGCCCTCGATGACGAGCTCGTCGCGCTGTCCGGTGGCGGGGTTGACGGTGAACATGACGCCGGCGCGCGTGGACTCGAGCTGGCGCTGCACGACGACGGCGATGTCCATGTCGGCCTGGCCGAAGCCGTTGACGCCGCGGTAGTAGATGGTGCGCGCGCCGAACAGCGAGCGCCAGCAGCGGCGCACGGCGTCGATCACGGCGTCGGCGCCGCGGATGTTGAGGAACGTCTCGTTCATGCCGGCGAACGAGGTGGCGACGGTGTCCTCGGCGGTCGCCGAGGAGCGCACGGCGACGGCCTCTCCCTCGAGCTGCTCGTAGCGCGCGCGGATCTCGGCCGCGAGCGGCTCGGGCATGGGGGTCTGGTCGAACAGGTCGCGGGCGGCGGCGCTGGCGGCCTGCAGCGCGGCGGTGTCCTCCACGTCGACGCCGTCCAGCAGCTGGCTGAGACGCTCGCGCAGCCCGGTCTCGGCGAGGAACATGGCGTAGGCGGGGGCGCCGACGACGAAGCCGGGGGGCACGGGCAGCCCCGCGTAGGTGAGCTCGCCGAGGTTCGCGCCCTTGCCGCCGGCGTAGGCGACGTCGGTGCGGCGCAGGCTCGCAAACGGGCGCGTCGGCTCGTCGCTCACGGCAGCGCTCGCGCCCGGTGCGGGGACGGCGTCGGGGCTCACGGGGACGGCATCGGACTCGGTGGCGGCGGTCATCGGCTCACAGCTCCTCGGATCGTTCTCGGCGCCCGTTCCTGTCGGTGGCGGCCTAACGAACAGTCAAGCGTCGAGCGACCCCGCCGGCCACCGCACTCAGCACTGAACCCGCTCCGTAGTTCTCACCGAGCACCGCGAACGCGTCTGACCGGGCCTAACAGGCTCGAGCGGCTGGTGATGTGTTTCTGTGATACTGTGCTGCACAGTGACCAACATCACCGTCTCGGTTCCCGACGATGTCTACCGTGCCGCGCGGATCCGCGCGGCGGAGCAGGGCAGCTCCGTGAGCGCGCTCGTGGCCGAGTACCTGCGCTCGCTCTCAGAGCGCGAGGCCGAGTTCGAGCGACTCGAGGCTGAGCAGCGCCGCATCGAAGACCAGATCGATCGCTTCAGCGCCCGCGACCGCCTCGATCGCGAGGAGCTGCACGGGCGTGCGGTTCGTTGACACGAACATCCTGCTCTACGCGATCTCGCGCGATCCCGACGAGCAGGAGAAGGCAGCGCGAGCCAAAGAGCTCCTCTCCTCCAGGGACGTGAGCCTCTCGGTCCAGGTGCTACAGGAGTTCTACGTCCAGGCGACCCGCGACAGCCGAGCAGATCGCCTGACACACGAGCAGGCCGCGACGCTCGTCGACTCCTTCCGGCGCTTCCCCGTCCAGGAGACGACGCTCGGCGTGATGCTCGCCTCGATGTCCACCCGGCAACGGTTCGGCATCTCCTATTGGGATGCCGCGATCCTCGAGGCTGCCCGCGCGCTCGGCTGCGACGTCGTGCTCTCCGAGGACCTCAGCGACGGCCAGGACTACGCTGGGGTGCGCGTCGAAGATCCCTTCAACGTCCCACCCCGCTGAGCGACATCAAGCTCGCTCCGCGCGCGATCCGAGATCTGTCGAGCCGATGCTCGCACGCGTTCGCGTCGGCGGCCGGCCTCCCGAGGCGCGCGTCGCCGGGCACCTCGTGCTGCGGGTGACCGACGGCGACGGCAGGGTCTGGCACGCGGACGTCGGCTTCGGCCTCGGCACGCTGCTGGATCCGATCCCGTTCGGCCCGGACCCGGACACGGCACACGAGCAGTCGGGCTGGAGCTTCCGCGTCGTCGAGGACAGTCCCGAGCTTGTGCTGCAGACCCGCGGCCCGGACGGCTGGTCGGACGTCTACGGGTTCTCGCCACATCCGGTCCCGCGGATCGACATCGACGTCAGCAACTGGTGGATCTGCACCAACCCGAGCTCGCCGTTCGTGTTCGGGTTGATCGCCTGTGTCAACCGCGACGACGGCCGGCGTGAAGTCATCTCGGACTGGAGCGGTCCCCTCCAGGTGATGGCGATGGCTCCCGACGGGGTCGAATCGTCTGAGCAGCCGCGCTCCGTCATCCCGAGCAAGCTCGAGCACTTCGGCCTGCCCGGGTTCGCGCTCGGCGAGAACGGCCGCATCCGCTAGCGCCAGCTTCCCAACGCTGACGTCCGGGGTGCAATGCGTAGTTATCACCACCCCGGCATGGGGCTGAGCACCCATGACACGGCCTGCGGCCGCGCCTAATGTCCTCCCTGCCTGAGGTTGATGCCCCCCAGCCCCAGGCATCCTCTTAAAAAGAAAAGGCACGCACAGCCGAGAGCCCACAGGAGATTGCAAGATGCCCACTCGAGTCGCCATCAACGGCTTCGGCCGCGTCGGACGCAGCATGCTGCGCAGCGCATACGAGCGGCGCTCGGAGATCGAGATCGTCGCCGTCAACGACCTCGCCGACGCCGACGTGCTGGCGCACCTGCTGCGTCACGACTCCGTCTACGGGGCGTTCCCCGGCGACGTGGAGTCGATCGCCGGCGAGCTGCTGGTGGCGGGCCACCCGATTCGCGCGCTCGCCGAGACGTCGATCTCCAAGCTGCCGTGGCGCGACCTGGAGGTGGACGTCGTGATCGAGTCCACCGGCCGCTACCGCACCCGCGAGGCGGCCGCCGAGCACCTCGCCGCGGGCGCGCGCAAGGTGATCATCTCCGCCCCCGCCAAGGGCTCGCAGCCGGTCGACGCGACCGTCGTCATCGGCGTCAACTTCGAGCAGGCGTACGACCCCGAGCGCCATCACATCATCAGCAACGCATCCTGCACGACAAACTGCCTCGCGCCCGTCGCCAAGGTGCTGCACGAGGCGCTCGGCATCCGCCATGGGCAGATGACCACCGTGCATGCGTACACCGCCGACCAGAACCTGCTCGACGGGCCGCACAAGGACCTGCGCCGCGCGCGCGCCGCCGCGCTCAACCTCGTGCCCACGTCCACCGGCGCCGCCAAGGCGCTCGGCCTGGTGATCCCCGAGCTCGACGGACGGCTCGGCGGGATCGCCATCCGCGTGCCCACGCCCACGGGCTCGATCGTCGACCTGACCGTCGAGGTCGAGCGCACGACGAGCGTCGACGAGGTCAACGACGCATTCCGCCACGCCGCCGAGCACGGGCCGCTGCACGGCATTCTCTCCTACAGCGAGGAACCGATCGTCTCCAGCGACATCGTCTCCTCGCCCTTCTCATCGATCCTCGACTCGCAGCTGACGAGCGTCATGGACGGCACGCAGGTGAAGGTCGTCGCCTGGTACGACAACGAGTGGGGCTACTCGAGCCGCCTCGCCGACCTCGCCGCGCGGGTGATGACGCCGGTGCCAGCCGCCGCGTAGAGGGGTCGTTCGCGTGCGGGTGATCTCAGAGCAGCAGCTTGCGCGGGAGCTCGAGGCGCTCGCCGCGCTGCCGTCGGGCGAGCCGCGCGTGGTCGCCAGCGGCAACCACGCCACGCCGCGGCGCCTGCTCGACGTGCTCGAGAGCGCGCTCGAGCGCTACCGGCTGTTCATGCTCGCCGCGCAGGCGCCGCTGCCCGCCCGCGACGGCGTGATCTTCGAGACGCCGTTCGTCGGACCCGGCATGCGCGGCGCCGGCGAGCGGCTCGACTACCTGCCGATGCGCCTGTCGCTCGTGCCGCGCCTGTTCGACACGCTGCGGCCTCCCGACGTCGTGCTGCTGCACACCTCCACCCCGCGCAGCGGCAACGTCTCGCTCGGCATCGAGGTGAACATCCTCGTCGCGGCCGTCGAGCGCGTGCGCGCACGCGGCGGCCTGGTGGTAGCGCAGATGAACCCGCGGATGCCGTACACGCTCGGCGACAGCGAGCTCGACGAAGGCCTGATCGACCTCGCGATCGAGGTCGACGAACAGCTCGCCTCGCCGGCGGTGATGCCGACGCACGAGCACACCGACCGCATCGCAGAGCTCGTCGCAAGCCTCGTCGAGGACGGCTCCACGCTGCAGATGGGCATCGGCCAGGTGCCCGACGCGACGCTGCTCGCGCTCGCGGACAGGCGGGAGCTGGCGGTGTGGTCGGAGATGATCAGCGACGGCGTGATGGCGCTCGACCGCGCCGGCGCGCTCCAGCAGCAGCGTCAGATCGTGTGCTCGTTCCTGTTCGGCTCGCCCGAGCTCTACGGCTGGGTGGATCGGAACCCCCGGCTGAGGATGACCCGCACGGAGACCACCAACGACCCCTCGCGCATCGCCGCGCACGCGCGGATGGTGTCCGTCAACACGGCCATGCAGGTCGACCTGTCAGACCAGGCCGGCGCCAGCCACATCGCCGGGCGCCTGTACTCCGGCTTCGGCGGCCAGCCCGACTTCCTCATCGGCGCGCTGCACTCCTCCGGCGGGCACGCCGTGATCGCGCTGCGCTCCTGGCACGAGCTCAGCGCCAGCTCGACGATCGTCCCCAGGCTGACCCAGCCGGTCACCTCCTTCCAGCACTCCGCCGTCATCACCGAGCAGGGCTGCGCGGACCTGTTCGGACGCAGTCAGCGCGCGCAGGCGCAGCTGCTGATCGAGCACGCCGCGCATCCCGACGCGCGCGAGGAGCTGCGCGCGGCCGCCGCGGAGCTGGGGCTCGGGGCGCGCGGAGCGGCTGTTTGAGGGGAGCGGGGTCTGCGCAGGCCCGTCGGGATCGCCCCCGACGGCCTGCGCAAAGTACGGACACCGATCCGCTGCCTGCCCCGATGGACCGCCGTCGTGCGGCGGCGAGGATGTCATACATGGCCAGCACCACCGCCATCGGCGACGTTCAGGGGCAGCCGGCTGTTTCCGTGGTGCCACGCCCGAGCGTGATCGAGGTTCACGATCTCACGAGACGCTTCGGCGAGCTCACCGCCGTCGACTCGATCAGCTTCGACGTTCGCGAGGGCGAGGTGTTCGCGTTCCTCGGCCCGAACGGCGCGGGCAAGTCGACGACCATCAACATGCTCTGCACGCTCGCCCATCCGAGCGCCGGGCAGGTCACGATCGCGGGCTTCGACGTCGCGGCGCGACCGAAGGCCGTGCGGCGCAACATCGGCCTCGTCTTCCAGGACCAGACGCTCGACGACCGGCTCACGGCGCAGGAGAACCTCCGCTTCCACGCCGTGCTCTACCGCGTGCCCAGTCGCGAGGTCGACGCGCGCATCGCCCGCGTGCTCGAGCTCGTCGACCTCGGCGACCGGCGCTACGACCTCGTATCGGAGTTCTCCGGCGGGATGGCGCGCCGCCTGGAAATCGCGCGCGCGCTCATGCACGTCCCCAGGGTGCTTTTCCTCGACGAGCCGACGATCGGGCTGGACCCGCAGACGCGCGCGCTGATGTGGGAGGACGTGCTGCGGCTGCGCGAGGAGGCCGGCGTCACCGTGTTCCTCACCACCCACTACATGGACGAGGCCGAGTACGCCGACCGCATCGCGATCATCGACCACGGCAAGATCGTCGCGCTCGACACGCCGCGGGCGCTGAAGGCTGAGATCGGCGCCGACACCGTCGAGCTGGGGACCACCGACGACGCAGCCGCGATCGCCGCGCTCGAGCGCTCCGGGTATCGGGTCGAGGCCGTCGCCGGCGGAGCGCGCGTGTTCGTCGAGAACGGCGAGAACGCGGTGGCAGCGCTGATCGACGCCGCCGGTGTGCCCGTCCTCAACGTGCACGTCCACCGACCGACCCTCGACGACGTGTTCCTGCACTACACCGGCCGCGAGATTCGCGAGTCCCACGCCGAGGCGATCCCCGCGCGCGTGCGAGCGTGGCACGGGAGGAGGCGCTGAGGTGAGCAGCGCCGCCCTGCATCCGCGGATCGCCGAAGGCCCGGACACGGTGCTGCGCGACGAGCTGCGCACGACCGGCATGGTGTGGCTGCGGGAGCTGATCCGCTTCGAGCGCACACGCACGCGCATCCTCAGCGGGCTGATCCAGCCGGTGCTGTTCCTGATCGTGCTCGGCTACGGCATGAGCGGGCTGGTCGGCAGCACCGCCGGATTCGACTTCAAGAAGTTCATGTTCCCCGGGATCATGGCGATGAGCGTCGTCACGACCGCGATCTTCTCGGGCATGTCGATCGTGTGGGATCGCGAATTCGGCTTCCTGCGCGAGATGCTCGTCGCGCCCACCAGCCGCGCCTCGCTCGCGCTCGGCAAGACCGCCGGCGGCGCGACCGTCGCCGCGGTGCAGGGAACGATCATGCTCGCGCTCGCGCCGCTGATCGGCGTGCACCTGACCGCGCTGCTGGTCCTGGAGATCATCGGCCTGGAGCTGCTGATGGCGATCGCGCTGACGGCCTTCGGCGTGTTCGTCGCGAGCCACATCGAACGGATGGAAGGCTTTCAGGTGGTCATGCAGATGCTGCTGTTCCCGATGATCTTCCTCTCGGGCGCGCTGTTCCCGCTGAACGCGCTGCCCGGCTGGCTGACGGTTCTCACACGTATCAACCCGCTCACGTATGCGGTCGCGCCGCTGCGCCAGGTCGTGTTCGCCGCGCAGCACATGCCGCCCGAAGCCCGCAAACGCTTCCCCGCGACCGTCGAGGTGTTCGGCCACACGCTCTCCGTCGGCACCGAGATCGGGATCGTGGTCGTCTTCGCAGCGATCTTCATCGCGCTGGCCATCCGCGGCTTCTCGCGCACGGAATGAGCCAAGGTGGTCGCCGCGGCCGATCCGTAGATCGACCGCGGGCCATTCACCGGGGCGCCGATGGGCGCCCGAGCTTGCTACAAGCGACTTGGGGGCGCCAATGGCGCCCCTTGCTTGCTACAGCGGCTGGACGTTGGCAGCCTTGGGTCCCTTGTCGCCAGCCTCGGCCTCATATGAGACCTTCGCGCCCTCGGCGAGCGAGCGATAGCCCTCGCCGACGATCGCGCTGTGATGGACGAACAGGTCCTTCGACTGGTCATCGGGTGTGATGAAGCCAAAGCCCTTGTCGTCGCTGAACCACTTCACGGTTCCTGTAGCCATCTGTCATTTCCTCCTGCGTTGGTAGTGCTGCGAACGCGGAGATTGCTGAGCAAAGGCTACGAGCGCTGGCACTGCGATGCCGGGCTGATCGCCCGACCTGATGCCCTCACGGTAGCAGCAGCCCGCGCGAAGCGCCCGTTCATGCGATGTGCACCAGCGTGCCGATCGGCGTGTACGGCCACACCCTCGCGGCGGTTGCGGGCAGCATCTCCACGCAGCCGAGGCTCTGCGGGAAGCCGTACTGCGCGCGTTCGAAGCCGTGCAGCGCGTCGCCGCCGTTGAAGTAGCTGATCCACGGGACGCCCGGGTCTTCGTAGTGGCTGCCGTCCGGGTTCGTCCCGCTCATCGTCCCCGAGGCGATGTGCTCGTACACCGGGAACGTGCCCAGTTCGGTCGGCGCCGTCGCGATGCCCGTGTTGACGGGCGTCGTCAGGCGGATCGAGCCGTCGTTCCACAGTTCGAGCGTCTCCGAGCCCTCGCTCACCAGCACGTAGGTGTAGCTCGCGCTGGTCCGCTCGTCGGCGATCGCGGCGTGCAGCAGCGCTCGCCACACCACCGGGCCGACGATCCCGTCGGTCGTCAGCTCGTGCGCGTTCTCGAACGCCATCACCGCCCCGCGCAGCACCACGTTGGCGGCGCCCGGCTGCCACTCCGCGGCCAGCGGCGCGGGAATGTCGCCGTAGCGCCAGGAGAAGCTGCCGGCCGGCGGATCGACCGCGGCGCGCTCCTGCGCCGCCGCGGTCAACGCGACGGGGTGCGTCGGGTCGAAGCTCAACGGCAGGTAGCCGAGCTGCGCCAGGATCTGCTGCGCGCGCAGGATCGAGCCTTCCGGCACCGTCCAGCTCGCGACGTCCGAAGGATCATCGTGCCCGGCGCCCAGCAGCCGGACCGCATGCGGCAGCTCGAGCGTGACGGGGGTGCCCAGGCCGAAGCCGTAGCCGCTGGGCGTGAACGCGATCGTGTGGCTGTCGACGGTGCGCCAGCGACCGGCTGCGGCGGGCTGCAGGCGAGGCGTCTGTCCGCCGAGCGCAGCCGACACCGGCTCCGAGAAAGTCAGGTAGATCGGCGTCGTCGGCGAGATCCGCGTTCCCGGCGTCGGAGTGAGCACGGCGCTCGGCCCCGCCCCGGCCGGGAACCAGCTCACCAGCGACGGCGCCGGCAGCGTCTCCCACGCGCGCGGCGCGGCGGCGACTTCGATCGAGCCCGCTTCGCCGCTGCGCGCGAGCGTGATCCGACTGCGCGCCTGCGTGAGCACCCGCCGCCGCAGATGTTCCGGCGCCCCGTACGCGAGCGTGCGCACCGGTTGATCGAACGCCAGCTGCAGCGGCGCGCCGGCCGCGAGCGTCACATAGCGTTCGCGCAGCAGCGCGCTCGGGGTGCGCAGCCGCAGGCGCTGGGTGTCGCGACTGCCGGCGAGCCACGCGATCCAGCCGGGACGGCGCAACACGACTTCCACCGATATCGGCTCGCCGGGCGCGAGCGGACGCAGCGGCCACAGCCGCCCGTCGCTCACCGCCAGCGGGATCGCCCGCCCGTGCGGCCCCGTCGCCTTCACGCTTTCGATCGTGCCCTTCGTCAGCGGCTCCTCCACGCGGGCGAGCGCGTCCGCGTCGGCGACGATCTCCGGACGCGACCACACGAGCGCCAGCGCGCCGAAGGCCAGCAGCACGAGCGCGAGCGCCGCTCCCGCGCCGGCCAGCACGCGCGGCCACAGACGATGCCGTCGCTGCGAAGCCGGCGGGCCGACATTGCGAGCGCTGCTCTCATGGCTGCGGCGGAACCTGCCCAGTCTCACGACAAACCTCCAGGTGAGCTGCGACAGAGGTTAGTCAAGAGCCGGCGCCGGCCACCCCGACGGTCACCGTTGCGCAGCGCGCTCCCGCTGCAGCCGGCGAACCCGCTCGAGCAGCCTGCGGCTGTGGGTCCGCGGCGGCGCCGTACGGCGGCTGCGAGGCTCGTCGTCGATCGGGGTCGCCACGCTCACGCGGTCACTCCGCTGGGCATGCGTGCGACCCATGATCGCCTTCACGGGCGATTTCGCCGCCATCTCGCTCTCCTTACCCCGCTTGCGAATCGGACGGAATCAAATAATCGGGCTTGGCGCCCGATCGGGCATCCGCGACGGCCACGCGTCGCGGTCAGTGGTTTGCCACATCCATCCGCGCGGGTCAGCCGCCCGGCGCGAGCGTCACAAGCGCGGCGCTGCTCGCCGGCATCTTCAGCGCGAGCGCGCCCGGCTCGCCCGACACGTACGGCAGCGTCGCCGCGGGGCTCCACGTGCCTCCCGCGCCGACGGCGTTGCCGCCGAGCGTCACGCCGACCGTCGCCCGCAGCCCGGGCGCCGTCAACCGCAGGATCGGGCCCGCCCTGAAGCTCCGCGGCAGGCGCAGATGCACGAGCAGCGGCTGCGCGCCGGTCGGCGCGAAGTCGACCAGCACGAGCTGCACGCTGCCGCCGGGGGTGACGAACGCGCCCGCCGTCAGCGTGCTCGCGCCCCCCACGACGCTCGCCCGCACCGGCCGGTCGCCGAGCAGGCGCTCGGCGAGCAGCAGCGCGTACCACTCCGGGTTGGCGTGCAGCTCCCCGCTCGCCAGTTCCTGCGCGTCGCCGGCCACCAGCGGGCTGTAGCTGAGCGGTTCGTCGAGCAGGTCGTGGAAGTCGATCCCGGCCACGCCGCTGGCCATCGCACGCGCCACATAGTCGAGCGCCCACAGCGCCGAGGCGAACACGTTGCTCACGCCCGGCTGCCCGCGGCAGGAGACGTTGTTGGTCTCGTCCAGCCTCAGCGGGATCTTGCTCACCACCGCAGCCGCGGAGAGCTGCTCGAGGATCGCCGACTCGTTCGCGCGCGTCAGCGGACTCACCAGGTCGCTCAACTTGGGGGCATACGCCTCGCATTTCGTCAGCGGGTAGTAGTGGGCGGTGAGCAGCGCCGGGTGCTCGGCCGCGGCCTCTTCGCTGACCCACGCCAGCACGTCTTCGCCGCTGGAGGCGTCCGGGCCCGCGATCGGAACGCCCGGGGCCGCCGCCGCGATCGCCGCACGGTATGCGTCGATTTCGCTCACGTAGTCCGCGAACGACCACGGTGACGTGCGCAGCGTGTCCGCCACGTATCTGTCGGGCTCGTTGCCGATCGAGATGCCCGCGAGGCTCGAGCCGAGCAGCGACTGCGCGACCTGCGCCTCCTGCGCGGCGGCCGCCGGTTCGACGTGGCCGAAGGTGACACCCAGCAGCACGCGCCAGCCGGTCGCGCGCGCCAGCGCCGCGATGCCTTCGAGGTCCTGCGGCGCGATCGTCGTGCGCGACCACGCCGGCGGCGGCGCTTCGTCCGCCCAGCCCGCTTCGGTGTCGACGCTGATGCCGCCAAAGCGCATCACCCCGGGTCCGAGCGAACGCAGCAGGTTGGCCAGATCGCCGCTGTCGGCGTAGCCGGCGACGGCGGGCAGGCTGCTCGCCTCGAACGACAGCCCGAGAAAATCGCTCGGAACGAGCGGGCCGATCGCCGCGCTCGGATCGACCGACACGCTCGCCTTGGCGACGGTTGCACGCTTGCGCGGCGACGCTGGATTGCGGGTGCTCGGCGCGCGCCTGTGCGCGGACGCCGCGCGCGACAGCGGCGCAGTGGCGGCGGACGACCATGCCGGCGCGAGCGCCAGCGCGAGCACGGTCACGAGGATGGCGGTGGCGGCGCGCACACGGCTACCGTAACGCGCCGCCTGGTCGGGTCGCCTACGGCATCGGACCGACCGGCTCCGCCCGCACGATCGCCTGCGGCGCCCGCTCGGCCATCCACTCGATCCGCTCTGGAGCGCAGACCGTGGCAAGGCGCGCAAAGCCCGCCGCCAGCCGCACCGGCCGTCCGCCGTGCGAGGAGTGGGCGTCGCTCGCGAGCAGGTGCACGAGACCCTCGCCCGCCAACCTCAGCACGAGGTCCCCGGGAGCCGCGTCGGCGACGAACTGCGCCGTCCACTGGATCAGGCAGCCGCCGGCCACGAGGCGGCGCAGGCGCTCCTCGAAGTCCGCCGCGGCGTGGCGCTCGGGGTGCGCGACGATCGTCGCCAGCCCCCGCCCCGCGAGCCGCTCCACGAGCGCCTCCAGGCCATCGGCGAGCGGACCGGGAGCCGGCTCCAGCAGCACCCAGCCACCGGCGCCGCCGAGCGCCACCAGCCGCAGATGCTCGTCGCTGAGGCGATCTGCGTCGGTCTCGGCGAGCTCGCCGCCGGGGAGGATGCGAACGTCCACGCCATGTTCGTCGAGGCGCCGCTGCAACACGCGCACGCGCGCGTCCAGCTCGTCGATCGCGACGTCGTGGTCGTGGCGGATGTGGGGCGTCGCGCACACGATCGCGATCCCGTCCCGCTCGGCCTGCCGCGCCATCGCCACGCTGTCCTCGAGATCGAGCGCGCCGTCGTCGACCCCCGGCAGGATGTGGCAGTGCAGATCGATCACGGCGACCGCGCTCCGGCGCGTCCGGCCTAGCGCTCGCCCCCGCCGGGCGGGCGGCCCAGGGCGTCGAGTCTGGCGGCCACGTGCGGGCTGACGTACCGCTCGCCGCGCGCGGCCGCGCGAATCGCCTGCGGCAGGTCGCTGTCGGCATGCTCCTTCGCGACGAAGCCGATGGCGCCGCACTCGAGGAAATGCTCGACGAATGCCGGGTTCTCCTCCATCGTGAGGATCACAACCTCGGTATCCGGCGAACGGTCGCGCAGCCGCGCGATGATCTCGCTGCTGGAGGCCCCCGCCATGTGCGGGTCGAGCGCGAGCACCCGCGGCTTGTGGCGAGCGACCCCGCGCACGGTCGAATCGAGGTCGTCCGCTTCGCCGATCACCTCGAGGTCCTCCTCGCCCTCGAGCAGCAGCCCGAGACCGTGGCGCACGAACGGGTGGTCGTCGGCGAGCACGACGGCGATGGGCGCAGCAGTCGACGTGCCGCTTTCAGCGTCAGAGAGAGCGGATACCGAGTGCAGGTCACCCATCGCTCCAAGCTAGCGCTCGGCGAACCGCGATTGATCCGTGTAAAGGACCGAAGCGCGACTGTGGCAAAGCACGACGCTGTCGACCGCGCGTGTGACCTCGGCGACCTGCGCCGCGAGCGACCGCGTCGTGTCGAGCTCGAGCACGCTGCCCGCCGGCAGCTCGTCCAGCGCCTCGAAAGAGCGGTACTGCTCCGCGACGACCTCCGGGGTGGCGTCGGAGACGCGCGCGGCATCGCCCATGCGCCGCGCCGCTCGCGCGACTGCCAGCTCGAGCGGCACCTCGCAGCGAACCGCCACGCACGTGAGTCCGCGCCCCCCGAGCTCGCCCAGCAGCAGAGCGCGATCCGCGCGGGCGCGGCAGGTCGCATCGACGATCACCCCGTGGCGGCGGGCGAGGGCGAGCCGCGCATCGCGCCCCAGCCGCTGGTAGGTCAGGCGCGTGAAGCGCTCGCCGTAGTGCTCGGGCGCAGCCCGCTCGCTCGCCGCGAGCCCCGCGGCGGACTTGCGCACGACGTCCGAGGACACGAGCGCCATACCGGATCGGCGCGCGAGCTCGGCCGCGAGCGTCGACTTGCCGCTGGCCGCCGGTCCGCACACCAGGAGCGCCAGCGGAGCCCGCGCGCGCCAGCACAGGCGCTCGCCCAGAGCCCACCGCTCGCCCGCCTGCTCGAGCAACCCGTCGGAGAGAGCCCCCTGGTGCTCGGACGCGGCGATCAGCGCGACCTTCGCGCGAACCAGCGCGCGGTGGGCCGCGTAGAACGAGCGCAGCGCCTCGCTGCCCGGGTCGACGCCCTCGTGCCGGTAGGCGCCGATCAGCTCGTCCGCCGCCCAGCGCTGGCCGAGCGCCTCGAGATCCATCGTCAGGAACGCGAGATCGCAGGCGACGTCGGTGTGGCGCAGCGCCGGGTCGAACTCCACGCGGTCCACGACGCGCACCACCTTCCCGCGCGCCAGCACGTGCTCGCAGCGCAGGTCGCCGTGCCCGTCGCGAACGAGTCCCGCGAGCCTGCGCCGCTCGATCTCCCCTTCGTGCGCGCGCACGAACGCCGCGCCGAAGCCCTCCATCAGGTCCACCCGCCACGCGCGCGCGCTGCTCACGTCCGCGAGCTCGCGCACGTTCGCCAGCCACATGTCCAGCACCTCGCGCGGACCGCCGCCGTCCACCACCGGCGCCGCACGGTGAAACGCCGCCAGACGGCGCCCGACCGCGCGGACGCGCTCCCGCGTCAACGTCCCCGCCGCGATCAGCCCCGCCAGGGTCTCCGCCTCGTCGAAGCTGCGCATCTCCACCGCATACTCGACCGCGCCCGGAGCGTGCTCGTCCGCGAGCGCGAAGCCGGCGGCGGTCCTGACGATCGCCCGAACCCCCACGTACACGTCCGGGGCCAGCTCGCGGTTGACGCGCACCTCCTCGCGGCAGGCAGCCAGCCGGCGTGCGAGCGTGCCGTAGTCGAGGAAGGCCAGCGTCACCGGCTTCTTGACCTTGTACGCGCGCTCGCCCGCGACGAACACCCACGACGCGTGCGTCTCGTGCACCGCCACCGACCCGCCGCCGCCATACATCGCCGGCTGCGCCAAGGCCCGCAGCAGAAGCTCGTCGACACCGCCAGCGCGGCCCGACCCACCAGCATCGATGTGGGTCATCATCGAGCTCATCCTCACATTTTGAGAGCGTGGGCGCCGCCGGCATCATGGCTTGCTGCCACCGGCCGGTTTGGCGGTCGTTCCCTGCGGAACACCCACGCTCTGACGCAGATCATGACCGGCCGCGGCCGGCCTGTCATCGCGGCGAACTGCGGGCGTTCGTCCGGGATTGACCGCAGAGCCGCAGTGCCGACAACTACGGAGCCGCCGTGAGGGCGCCCCCCGATGTTTGCGCTCCTCGCACCGCATACCTTCGCATTGACGACTGTTCATGACTCAATGCGGCGAAGGAGAATGAGATGGCCAGAGGTTTGACGCGATGGGAACCGTTTGCGGAGCTCGGCGAGCTGCGCAGCCGATTGGACCGCATGTTCGAGGATGGGATCGACAGTGGCAAACGGACGTGGGTGCCGGCGATCGACGTCATGCGCGAGAACGGCAACCTGCTCGTGCGCGCGGACATCCCCGGGATCAAGCCCGAGGAGGTGAAGATCGAGGTCGAGGACGACATCCTCACCGTCTCCGGTCAGCACGAGGAGCACAAGGAGGAGAAGGACGAGAACTACCTGCGCCGCGAGCGCCGCTACGGATCGTTCGTGCGCTCGCTCGCGCTGCCCGCCGGCGTCGACGCCAAGAAGATCAAGGCCAAGACCCGCGACGGCGTCGTGGAGGTGACGATCCCGCTGCCCAAGGAGGAAAAGGAGACCGTCACGATCACGCCGACCGCCGGCTGACCGCGGCCGGCAAGGTGACATAGCGTGTGGTCACGCGCGCGGGCGGCGCGCAGCTTCGTGGAAGCCGAAGCGATCGGCATCGCCCGCGCGTCCAGACCACCGACCAGCAGGAGGATCGACATGACCGGCACCGACACCCGCATCGGCCAGGTGGCGACGGTGATCGTCCCCGTCAGCGACCAGGACGCCAGCAGCTTCCTGATCGTGCGGCGCGGCTGACTCGTTGCTCGAGGTCTCAGGCCTGCGCCATCGCTTCGGCGAGCTGACCGCGCTAGACGGCGTCACGTTCGCCGTCGGCAGGGGGGAGATCGTCGGCCTGGTCGGTCGCAACGGCGCCGGCAAGACGACTGCGATGCGCGCGGTGATGGGAATCCTCGAGCCCGACACAGGCTCCGTGGACTGGGAGGGCCACGCGGTCGGCGAGGCGGACCGCATGCGGTTCGGCTACATGCCCGAGGAACGCGGGCTCTATCCGCAGATGCGCCTCGCCGATCAGGTGGGCTACTTCGCGCGGCTGCACGGGCTCGGCCCGGACGCAGCAGCGCGAGCCGCCGGCGCCTGGCTCGAGCGCCTCGGCCTCGGCTCGCGCTCGCAGGAGAAGCTGATCGCGCTGTCGCACGGCAACCAGCAGCGGGTCCAGCTCGCCGTCGCGCTCGTGCACGACCCGGGGCTGCTGGTGCTCGACGAGCCGTTCGCGGGACTCGACCCGGAGGCCGTCGACTCCCTGTCCGACGTCCTGCGCGCGCAGGCGCAGCAGGGCGTCGCGATCCTCTTCTCCAGCCATCAGCTCGAGCTCGTCGAGCGGGTATGCCAGCGGGTGCTGATCCTCGACGCGGGGCACCTGCTCGCCGCGGGCACGCTGCACGAGCTGCGCGAGCGCTTCCCGGCGCAGCTGCGCGTGAAGGTCGACGGATCGCAGGCGTGGGCGCAGCAGCTCTCGGGAGTGCGCGTCGTCGGCGAGGACGAGGACGGCGTGCTGCTCGTCGTCGAGCCCGGCACCGACACCCAGGCGATCCTCGCGGCGGCGCAGAGCGCCGGAGCGGTCGAGCACTTCGCCTTCGAGTCCGCCGGGCTGATCGACCTCTACCGCCAGCTGCTCTCGCCGTGAAGCGCACGCCGACCATTCGCCTCGTCGCCGGCCGCGAGATCTCAGAGCGGATCGGCAGCCGCACGTTGCGGATCGCCACGGCCGTCACCACGCTGCTCGTGATCGCCGCCGTCGTGCTCCCCAGCCTCATCGGCAGCGCCGAAGGGCCGAGCGCCGTCGGCCTCGTCGGGCCCTCCGCGCAGGCGCTGGCCCCGGCGCTGCGCCTCACCGCCAGGGCCGCGAAGGTGAAGATCACCGTCACGAACGTCACGCGCCCCGCGGCCGCCCGCGCGAAGGTCGACGACGGCTCGCTCGACGTCGCGCTGAGCCTCGGCGCACGCTCGGCGACGGCACTCGTCGCGCAGAGCCTCTCCTCGACGCTGCGAGCGCTGCTGAGCGCCACGATCGACAGAACGCACCAGCTGCTGGTCCTCAGCAGGGCGGGAGTGCCGCCGGCGACCGCGCTCGCGGCGCAGGCTCCCGTCCCCTTCGCGACCGTCGCGATCAAGCCTCCGCCCTCCCACGAAGCGGCGCGCGACATCGCCGCGCTCGCCGCCGGCCTGCTGCTGTATATCGCGCTCGGGCTCTACGGCAACGCCGTCGCCACCGGCGTGGCCCAGGAGAAGACCTCGCGCACCGCCGAGGTGCTGCTCGCCGCCGTGCGCCCGCGCCAGCTGCTCACCGGCAAGGTGCTCGGCATCGGCCTGTGCGGCTTCGGCCAGCTGGCGCTCGCGGCGATCGCCGGGCTGATCGCCAACGCGGTCGTGCACAGCGCGCAGATCCCCTCGACGATCTGGCTGCTGCTGCCCGCGTGCCTGCTGTGGTTCGCGCTCGGCTACACCCTCTACTCGTTCGGATACGCGGCGGCCGGCGCGATCGTCGCGCGTCAGGAGGAAGTGCAGTTCGCCACCGCCCCGCTCGCATACCCGCTCATCGCCGGCTACCTGCTCGTGTACGTCACGATCGCCTCGCCCCACTCGACCGTGATCCGCGTGCTCTCGTTGCTGCCGCCGTTCGCGCCGGCGCTGATGCCCGCACGCATCGCGATCGGCGGTCTCGCGTGGTGGGAACTGCCGCTCGCGGTGCTCCTGATGCTGGTCGCGATCCACGCGATGATCAGCCTCACCGCCCGCGTCTACACCGCCGCGCTCGTGCGCGGCGGCGCCAGGCTCAGCTGGCGGGCGGCTCTGCGGCTGCAGCGCTGAGCTCGCCGCCGCCGGGCGCCTGCTCGAAGCGCTCGCGCACCGAGCGCCACGTCGCGGTCGGGAACTCGGCCGTGTCGGTGCCGTCGTGGAAGCGCACGTGCGCGTCGAAGCCGTCGCGGAACACGTCCAGCATCGCGCGGTTTTCCGGCAGCACCTCGGCCACGAACGTCGTGATCCCGTGCGACTCCGCGACCTCCGCCAGGCGCTCGATCAGAAGCGTCCCAAGGCCGCGGCCGTGGAGGTGGTCGGCGACCTCCACCGCGACTTCCGCGCGCCCGTCGTCGAGCTTCACGTACGTCGCGTGCCCGACCGTCGTACCGACTTCGTCGTGCACGATCAGGCCGAAGCGATCCGGCCCTGACGCGGCCGCCAGATGGGCCGCGAGCTCGACGTCCGCGGCGCCCGTGAAGAAGCGCATGCGCCGCGCCTCCAGGCAAAGCTCCGACAGGAACACGAGCAGCGCCGGCTCGTCCTGCGCCCCCGCCGCGCGCACGGTCACCGACGAGCCGTCGCGCAGCCGCACCAGCTTCGCCGCGCCGGCGTCGGCGGCACGCGGCTCCATCGCGCTCGCATCGCCTACCTCACGGGCAGGCCGCGAGGAGCTGGCGCCTTCGGATCCCATCGTCCCCAGGCTCACAGGGACACGGACCTCGGGCATCCGGTTTTGACTGCCGTACCCCGGCGGAAAACTACGGGCGAGCGCTCAAAGCTCCCAGTAGCGGGAGAACTGCGCCGCCGCGCGCGAGGTCAGCAGCGCCTCCGGCGCCGCCGAGCTGGGCGGCTCGGACCCCGCGAGCGCCGTCAGCGTCTCGCGCACGCAGCGCGCCAGCGCCACCGGTTCGTAGCCGCCCTCCAGCACCACGCCCAGCGGCACGTCCAAGCGTTCCGCCAGGTCGCGCACGTGGCGCGCCATCTCCGCGAACGAGCCGTCCTCCAGCCTGCAGCCCGCCAGCGGGTCCTCGCGGTGAGCGTCGAAGCCCGCCGACACGAGCACCAGCTGCGGCTGGAACTCCTCCGCCGCCGGCAGCACGATGTGCTCGATCAGCGACAGCCACAACTCCTCCTCCGAGCCGCCCGGCACCGGCAGGTTGATCGTGTAGCCCTCGCCTTCGCCCGAGCCCACGTCGTTCAGCGGGCCCGTGCCCGGGTAGATCCCCGACTGGTGGATGCTCGCGAACAGCACATCCGAGCGGCGGCGAAACGCCTCCGCCGTGCCGTTGCCGTGGTGCACGTCCCAGTCGAGGATGAACACGCGCTCGACGCCCAGCTCGCGGATCGCGAGCTCCGCCGCCAGCGCCACGTTGTTGAACAGGCAGAAGCCCATCGCGCGGTCCGGTTCCGCGTGGTGACCCGACGGGCGCACCGCGCAGAACCCCAGCTTCGCCTCGCCCGCCAGCAGCGCGCGCGTCATCTCGCACGCGCCGCCCGCCGCATGCAGCGCCGCGCGGTACGACGGCTCGCCCACGAACGTGTCCGCGTCGATCGCGCCGCCGCCCGCGCGCGCGAGCTCCTTGATGTGCCGCACCAGGCGCGCGCTGTGGACCAGCTCCAGCTGCGGCTCGCTCGCCGCCCGCGCCTCGCGGCGCTCCAGGCCCAGCCAGTCGTTCGCCTCGAGCTCCCGCTCGATCGCCAGCAGCCGCTCCGGCGTGTCAGGGTGCTCCGGCATGTGCACGCGCGGATCGTGCTCCAGGCAAGCCGGGTGACTGAAGTGGAGGCCTGGTTTCTCAGCGCTGACGAGCATCTGCGGTGGCGGTGGGCGGTGGCGGCGGCTCAGGTGTCCGTGGAGCCTCTGACGCGCTCCGCGACGATGCGCGTGCCGGCGCTGCCGGCGAGGATCGCCGTGGCGTCCGACAACGCGCCGATCGCCGCCATCTTGCCAGTCTGCGTCGCGAACCGGCACGCCGCCTCGACCTTCGGGCGCATCGAGCCCGCGTCCAGCTCCGCCAGGTCGAGCTCCCCCACCGACGCTTCGCCGATCGGCCGCGCGCGATCGGTCCCGTGGTCGCGCTCGACACACGGCACGTCCGTCAGCAGCAGCAGCGCGTCCGCATCCAGCTCGCGCGCCAGCAGCGCCGCCGAGCGGTCCTTGTCGATCACCGCCTCCACGCCGTGCATCGCGCCGTGCTCGTCGACCCGCACCGGCACGCCGCCCCCGCCCACGCACACCACCAGCACGCCCGCGTCCACCAGCAGGCGGATCGTCCGCAGCTCCACGATCCGCTGCGGCTCCGGCGAGGCGACCACGCGACGCCAGCTCGCTCCGTCTTCAGCCACCGTCCAGTGGCGCTCGCGCGCGAGCCGCGCCGCCGTCTCCTCGTCGTACACCGGACCCACCGGCTTGCTCGGGTGCGCGAACGCCGGGTCCCGCGCGTCGATCACCACCTGCGTCAGCAGCGTCGCCGTCTGCCTGCCCGGGAGGCGGTTGCCCAGGCCCTGCTCGAGCAGGTAGCCGATCATCCCCTCCGACTCCGCGCCCAGCACGTCCAGCGGATACGGCGTCACCTGCGGATACGCCTCCGACTGCAGCGCCAGCAGCCCCACCTGCGGTCCGTTGCCATGGGTGATCACAAGCTGGTGATGCGCCGCCAGCTCCGCCAGCGCGTCCACCGCCGCCGCGACGTTCGCGCGCTGGTGACCCACGTCCGCAGGCTCGCCGCGGCGCAGCAGCGCGTTTCCTCCCAGGGCCGCGACGACGAGCATGCTGGGGATCCTCGCGCAGATCGACGGCCACGGCATCGGCGGGCGTCACCGAGCCGGGCCAGTAACACTCCGTGCAATGGCGGACCCGCTTCCACGCGCCCGGAGAGATTCGAACTCCCGACCTTCGGTTCCGTAGTGGCTCAGGAGTCGTTGTTTTTGGCTTTGTAGAGCCATTCTCAGGATTCTGAGTGCGGCTCGGTGCCCCTCAGATTTGCGCAGTTCGGGACATGTTTCGGGACACGGTTTGACCGGCGAGGCGCGGCAAGGCCATAGCCTGACTTCGGCCTGAGCGAGGGGAGCCCCGAGGGGATTCACTGACGAAGCTGGAGAGCTGCGTCGCTGGCCCGGTAGTGTCCGGTCTTCCGCGATCCTACGCGCGTCACTAGACCAGCGTCGCGCAGCGCTGCAAGGTCGCGTTCCAGCGTTCGCGGCGCGATCTCGAGTCGCTGCAGCAGCTCCCCGGCGTCGAGACCCTCCCCCTGAGAGAGTGCGTCAAGGATGGCTTGGCGGCGGCGGGCGACCTCGCCTTTGCCCAGCCCGGCCGCCGCATCAGCTGTTCCGCCACTTATCCCGCCACTTATCCCGCCATATTGGCGGGATGGCGGTATGCGTGAGCCGGCGAGGGACGGGTGGGGCCAGAGGGTGGCGCAGAACAGCGGACCGTCTCCGTCGAAGCGAGGCTCCGGGTAGCCGTTTGCCATCTCGGCTTGGATCTTCTCCCATGCGGTGCCGAACCGCTCCATGTAGCGAATGCGTCGCAGAACGCTTGCGATGCCGCGATTACGGATCTTCGAGCGGCCGTTGCGGATGTCCTCAGTCGTCAGGCCAGGCAGCATCGGCCCGGGGTTGAGGATCTCGACGCGGTCGTCGAACACGAGCACCTTGATCGTCTCGCCGGCCCTGGAGTAGTCGGCGTGGGCGATCGCGTTGACCAGTAGCTCGCGGACCATCACGGGGGAGAACTCGGCGAGGCGCTCACGCTGTAGCCGCCCTCGCGGGATCGGCTCGGCCTGGCGGGTGTTGCGCCGGATGAAGCGCTCGGCCACGTCGATCGCCTCGAGCACCGTGAGCTCCTCGTCAGGGTCAAGGATGTCCTCGATGTCGGCTGCTCGTGTAGCTCCCGCGAAGCGTGCTCCCTCGACCCGCGCGTCCCTGAAGTAGCGCCTGCGCGTCGCGTCCTGACCAAAGAGAATCACGCCGGCGTTCGTCGCGACAACCTTGCCCTGGTAGCGCGTGAGGACGCCGAGCGCCTCCAGCTTCGCGGCGCGCAGCGGGACGTCGTGGCCCTCGAACGCGGCCTGCATCCGCGACTCGTCGAGGTCACCAAGGGTGACGTCCGAGCGCGCGAAGAGGTCGAAGGATTCCCCGGCAGCCTGGCGGCGAAGCTCGGCGAGCGTCTCGGGCTCCGCGCGCCTGCTCGTGGACCCGAGTCGGACGTACACCCCGCGCTCCGGGCCCTCCGCGCGCAGGCGAAACGGCGCGGGGTGGTGGGCAACCTCGACGACCAGCAGCTCGTGCTCGCCGTGAGAGACGGCATACACCTCGGGCAGCAGCTGCGGCTCGATGCCGTCGCTGATCCTGCTGGAGAGACGTTCCTCCTCACGCAGAGGGTCCGCGACGCCGACAACCGAGCCGTCGTCGTCGAGGCCGATCACGACGGTGCCACCCGCCGTGTTCGCAAATGCCACGATGTCCTTCAGGACCGACTTCGGGGAGGACAGATCCCGCTTGAAGTCCAGACGCGGACCCTCCCCTCTTGCTATCGCGTCAGCGATCTTCACGCGCGCATCTTCTCAGCAAGCCCACTCATCAAGGATGAGCGGATGCGTGGCGCCGGGCCGCCGGATCACCAGCGCGCGCCGCCCGCCGACTCCTGCTCGATCTCGTCAAGCCAGTGCAGCACGGCGGAGCGCCGGTAGCGCACATACCGCCCGAGCGAGACGTGCGGGATTCGGCGTGCCCGTGTCTGTGTGTACACCCAGGCCTTCGTGACCCGCAGGAGCAGGGCGACCTCGCCGGCGGTCATCAGCGGGTCGTCGGGGTCCAGGCGAAGTGGGCTCTGCGCCCGCTCGTCGGCAGGCTCGGCGACCGTCGTCTGCAGTTCCGGCCTACCCATCGTCCTCACCCCGGCGCAGTCTCTCCCACCCCTCGATCGCGTGCCACCCGTCGACGCGGCGCTCGAACACGCTGCCCTCGTTGCGGCCGAGGTGCGCGTGCGCGTTGGCTGCGGGGATCTCGAGTGCGGCGGCGATCTCGGCGGGCATCGCCCCGGGGTGCTGGGCGACGTATTCGGCGATCTGCTCCCAGCGGACGCGCTTCTTCGTGCCGGCGCCGCCGTCGAGCGCGGCGAGTGCGCGGGTGAGGCGCTCGCGGCGCTCGACGAGCTCGTCGTAGGGCGCGAGCTCTTTTTCGACGTCGGCGAGTTCCCGCGTGATCCCGCGGCGTGCCGCGTCGAACCCTCTCTGCGCGTCTCGTTTAGGAGCCACCGCACGACCTTCCTTCTTCAACATTGACAATCAACATTAGCTCGCTACTATTGTTCATCAACGTGAGTCTAGGAAAGGATGGCCGGGATGTCAAGGGCAATCGAAGATCGCCGTCGGGGCCGGGAGTGGGGCCCGGCCCACCAGCAGATCAGCGCGCCGTGGCAGCGGGAGCGCTCGCCCGTGTTGAGGCTGGTGGGCTGGTTCCTTGCGGCGATGTTCCTGCACACGCAGATCGACAACGGCGGCGGGGACGCGTTCGCGTGGTGCTTGAACGTGATGGTGTTGGGCTGGCTCGCGAAACGAGTCATCCAGGGAGTCCGCGAAGATCGCATCCCGATCGGCTGGCTCGTGCGGGTCGCCTGCGCCACCGCCTCGTGGATCGCGGTGCAGTTCGCCCGCACAGCCCCGATCGCCGTCCTCGAGCGCATACCCGCCTTCAACGCCGACCCGCAGACCTGGCGTCCCGAGCCCGTCTCCCCGGCCCAGCAGGCGCGGTATGAGGTCGAGCGCCTTGGCGGCGGCGCGTATCTCGGCGAGCGCGAGGACGGCGAGTGGGTGTGCGCGGACCCGGAGAGCGCGGTGATGGTGCTGGGTCCGCCGCGGTCGGGCAAGACGAGCGCGGTGATGATCCCGGCGCTGCTGGGAGCGCCGGGTGCGGCGGTGAGCACGAGCACCAAGCCCGACGTGATGCGGGCGACGCGCAGGGCGCGCTCGGAGCTCGGCCGGGTGTGGCTGTTCGACCCCGCCGGCCGGGAGGGTGAGCGCCCGCCGAGCGGTGTGCGCCGGCTGCGCTGGTCGCCTGTCGCGGCGGCGGGCACGTGGGATCGGGCGTTGATGACGGCCAGGGCGATGAGCGCGAGCGCTCACGCCGGGAAGGGCACGAGCAACGAGGGTCACTGGCGTGAGCGGGCCGGGGCGCTGCTGGCGCCGTTGCTGTATGCCGCGAGCCTGACGGGCCGCCCGATCGAGGACGTGCTGCATTGGACGCTGCGCCAGGACACGACCGTCGCCCTGGAGGTCCTCGCGGGCCAGCACGGGCACGAGACGGCGGCGAACGTGCTGGCGGGGATCGAGCGCACCGACACGCGGGAGCGCTCGAGCATCTTCAGCGCGACCGCGGGGGTGCTGGCCGCGTACAACGCCGACGCGACGCGGGCGAGCGCGAGGGACCCGAACTTCGACCCGCGGGAGTTCGCGAAGAGCACGGACACGGTCTACATCACCGCGCCCGAGCACAGGCAGGCGCAGTGCGCCCCCTTGATCGTGGGGTTGCTCGAGCAGATCCGGCATGCCGTCTACGAGGATGCAGGGCGCCGGGTCGGCCGCGGTGTGCGTCAGCCGATGCTGTGGGCGCTGGACGAGGTCGCGAACATCGCGCCGATCCACGACCTCCCGGCGCTGGTCTCCCAGGCCGGCGGGCAGGGCCTGCAGGTGCTGGTCGGCCTGCAGGACCTCTCCCAGGCCCGCGGCAGGTGGGGCGAGGCGGCGGCCGAGGGGTTCATGAGCCTCTTCCAGACGCGGCTGGTGCTGAACGGGATCGCCGACCCGAGGACGCTCGAGTCGATCTCGCTGGCGCTCGGCGAGTACGACCGCACGCTCGTCAGCGCGTCGGCCGGCACGAGTGAGAGCGAGCAGTGGCTCGCCCCGCGGGGCCGCAGCGAGAGCGTCAGCTGCCACACGCAGAGCCGGCGCATGCTGACCCCCGGCGAGATCGCAAGCCTCCCCAGAGGGCACGGCCTGCTGCTGCAGGGCGGCGCGTGGGAGCTGATCCGCCTGACCCCGTGGCACCGCCACCAAGGATGGGCCGATGTCGCGCATAATTCCATCTATGGCTGAAACGGATTCTCAGCCCCGGAAGCGCAGAGCGCTGTTCGGCATCGGCAAGGATTACGCCGAGGCCCTCGAGGCACGGCTCACCCAGGCCGAGGCGCGGCTCGCCGAGGCCGAAGCGGAGAACGCCGAGCTGGCCGAGGGCGTGCGCTCGGCCAGGCTGGCGCTGGAGGAGACGGCGGGCTGGTCGGCGCGCCTGCCGGAGGCGTTGCGCGAGCTCGCGAGCCTCGCCGCGGGCGAGGTGGCGGACGGGGACGTCGAGCAGACGCTGGCGGACGCGCTGCTGGAGCTCGCGGGCGAGCACCTGCTCGCGAGCGTGACGATCGCCAGAGGCGAGCCGGCCGGGGAGATCGAGAGCGAGACCCGGGTGAACGAGAACGGCAGGCCGATCCGCACGACCGTGAGGCTGGGTGGCATCGCGGTGGACGCCACCTGGCAGCCGGGCATCGAAGCCGGCCCGGACACGACCGGCGTGATCGAGCGGCTGTGCCAGGCGGTGGTCTGCTCGCTCGCGGGCGTGCAGGGCGCCCGCAGCGATCGTGACATGGTGACCCAGCTGGCCGACGCCCGCGCCCTGGCGCGCCATCTCGCGCTGCGCCAGCGCCTGGGAGAGCCGGCCGCGCTCGTGCGCGTCACCGTCGACGGGCGCAGCGTGATCGCCTACCGCGAGCTGTATGGGCGCCTGGCGTGGTCGGCGAGCCTCGCGCAGGCCGCGATCGTGCTGGAGCGCATCGCGCGCGCTCACGGCGGCCAGGCCTACCAGACGGGCGAGCGCGAGCTGCGTCTGCTCGTCGACCTGGACCAGGGCGAGCAGGCATGCCGGCTGGCCGAGGACGCGCTCGCCGACGCCGAGGGCGAGGGCGAGGACGGCGGCCTGCGGTTCCGTGTCGAGCTCGCGCAGAGATGATCCTCGCGGCCGCGATCACCAACCGCGTCACGAAAACGGTCAGCGGGATCGACCGCGACTACGCGCCCGTCTGCCGCGACCTGAGCGAGGGCTGGACGCTGATGGCGCGCGACGAGCTCGCCGAGCAGCCCGAGCGCCTGCAGCTGATCGGCCGCCGCTACACCTACATAGCGCTGCTGGAGAACGGCCAGCTGCTGCTGATCGGCGCCAGGCAGCGCAGGGCATGGGACGGCAGCGACGAGGACGTCCTTCGGAGCCCGCGCTACTACGAGCCGATCCTCCAGAGCCACGACCCGCTGCAGGGCGCTGCGCTGCAGGCGCTGAGCGAGCGCTGGAAGGACGCGCACCAGCGGCGCGCCGCCAGGCGCACCGAGCGCATCGAGCGCTGGCTGGCGCTGAACGAGATCAGGGCGTTCGTCGCGCACGAGCACGGCGCGATCGTCCCGCTCGCAGAACAGGCCTGGGATCCCGCGAGGCTCGCCGAAGGCCAGCTCGTGCTGCACACCAGAGACGCGAGCGCGGCGGCGTCTGCCGCCCGCGATTTCACCTACCGCCTCCCGAACCTCGACGTTCTGCTGCGCGTGGAGGACACGGGCGAGAACGAGCTGGTGATCGACTGCGGCGAGGAGGACCTCGTCCGCGTCGAGCAGTACCTGAAGGCCCAGAACGGCAAGCCGCTGCGGCTCACGCTCGACCAGGACGAAACGGACCGCCAGATCGAGCGAGAGCGATGGACGCTCAAAGAAGCCGAAAGGGACGAGCGGCTGCGCACCCTGATCGCGAGGCCGACGCTCGCGAAGGTCAGGCCCGAGCGCGAGCCGTATCGGCTGCTGAACCCCACGCTCGACCCGGGACAGCGGGCGGTCGTGCGGGCCGCGGTCGCCGCCGAGGATCTGCTCGTGGTGCAGGGACCGCCGGGGACGGGCAAGACGACCGCGATCTGCGAGATCGTGCGTCAGCACCTCGCGCGCGACCCGCACGCCCAGATCCTCGTGGCCGCCCAGACCCACCAGGCCGTCGACCACGTCCTGCTGCGCCTCGCCGAGGAAGACCCCGACCTGCCGATCGCGAGGGTCGCGAGCGTCCACACGATCGACCGCGTCGATGAGACGGTGCGCGAGCGCTACTGGACCCGAAGCGAGGAACCGTGGCCGACGCCGATCGTCCGCCGCGCGCTCGCATACCGAGCGCTGATCGACACCCAGACCGACGCCGGCGACCGCACGCAGGACGAGACGATGCGCGAGGTGCTCGCGGTGCAGGAGGACTACCTCGCCTCGATCGGCCCGCAGCGAACCCCCGCCGAGCGCCTCGCGCAAGCACGCGTGATCGCCGGGACGTGCGCCGGCGTGCAGGGCGACCCGGAAGTCCGGGAGCGGCAGTTTGCGGTGGCGATCCTCGAGGAGGCCGGCAAGGCCACCCCGGCCGAGGCGCTGATGATCGCGCTGCGCGCCACCAAGAGCATCTTCGTCGGCGACAGCCGCCAGCTGCCGCCCCACATCTGGGACCCGATGCGCACCGTGCTGCGAAAGCCCGCGGAGCTGCAGAGCCACAACCCCCACCGCACAGACCAGGCCCGGCAGGTGCGCAGGAAGATCGAAGCGCTCGGGGACACCCCGCGCGAGCGCGAGCAGGCCGACCAGGAGACGCTGTTCGAGCACTTCGCCAGGCACCTGCAGGGCACCGCGTGCGAGGCGTCGCTGAGCACGCAGTACCGCATGCTCCCGGAGATCGGCGAGCTGATCGGCGAGGTCTTCTATGAGGACCTCGGCGGCCTGAAACACGGCCGCACCAGGCCGGTCGACCCGCGGGTGGACGCGTTCGCCAAGGGCACGCGGGTGAAGCTGATCGACATCCCCGGCAAGGAGCGCTACGAAGGCAAGAGCAAGCTCAGAGACGCCGAGATCGCCCATGTCCGCAAACAGCTGGCGGTCCTGCAAGAGGCCGCCGCGAGCATCGGCCCGCCACCAGGCGCCCCGCAGCGCGTGGGCGTCGCGGTCATCACCCCCTACGCCGCCCAGGCCCGCCGGTGCCGCCAGCGCCTGGACCTCACCCTCTACCCCGCGCTGAACGTCCGCATCGGGATCGTCGACCGCTTCCAGGGCGACGAGGACCAGGTCGTGATCCTCAGCGTCACCGCGACGAAAGTCGCCGGGTTCCTCGAGATCCCCAACCGCGTCAACGTCGCGCTCAGCCGCGCCCAGGACCTCCTCGTCATCACCACCAGCCTGCAAGCCGCGACCGACGGCAGGATCGGCCGCCCGCTGCAAGCGGTCGCCCGCTTCATCGCCGAGCAGGTCGCCGAGGAAAAGCCCGGCTATGAGATCGTCCGTCCGCGGGGACGGCGCCGGTGAACGTCATCTGCGCGATCGGGCTGCAGATCCCCGTCCACAGGATCAGGGTCACCGCGCGCTGCCTGGCGATCGGCGGGCCGCTGCACACCGCCGCGCTGCGCCTCGCCGGCTACTGGGGCGAGAGCCCCGAAGAGATCGCCGAGGTCCTCGGCCTGCCCATCCCCAGAGCCCGGACGCTGCTCGCCGACCTGCGCGGAGGCGGCGAGCCGATCGAACGCGACTTCGTGCTGTGGGTCGATCACGCCCGCGAACACGTCCTCCCATACAGCGCCCTCAGCGGCGTCGCGGTCAAGCCGAGCAAGACCGGGCCGTTCACCCTCCCCGTCGATCCGCCCACCCCGAACAGGCTCAAGGACATGGGCCTCGACGCCGGCCTCTCCTGGGACCTCGGCCTCGACGGCCACGCCGAGGTGATCGAGATCGTCGACGTCGTGGCGGACATCCGCGACAGCCGCAGCCTGCCCCACGTGCTGCGCCTGCCGGACACCCAGCTCGTCATCTCCGGCGAGCCGGGCGCCGCGACCAGCGCCCACACGTTCTCCGTCGCCCAGCACGGCGTGATCGACCCCCAGCTCACCAGCTGGGCGCGCGCCAACTACATCGACGAGCTCATCAAGCTCACAGCGACCGCCGACCTCGCCCCACCCGGCACACCCCCCGGGGACCTCGCCGAGCTGACGAGCCACGGGCGCTGGGACGCCCTGCAGCCCCACCCCGGAATCCTGCGCGAGCAGGTGACGCAGGCCGCCGGCGTCGCCGCCGAGCGCCTCGTGCTCAGCGCCCCCGACCTGCGCCACCTCCCGGCCTGGCTCACGGAAACCCTCCACGACACCCACGAGCGCGACGTCAAGATCGTCCTCTCCCCCACCCAGGGCGAGCTCGTCCCCACCAGGGCGCCGTTCCCGTTCACCACGAGCCCCGCGCCACGCCAGCCGCAAGCCTTGACCCTGACCGCCGACGAGACCCACGCGCTCGTCCACTCAGACCCCGCCGCGGTCCTCGACCGCCGCGCAACCCCCACCCGCCAGCACCTCTACACCACCCGCCACCAGGCCGCGATCGCCACGCTCAGCGACACGCTCGGCCTCGGGCGCCTGCGCCCCCGAGCGCCACGCCGGCCGCTCACCCCCCACGCGCTCGCCACCATGCTCCGCCAAGCCCTCGCCGAGCTCCAACACGAGCTGCCGAAAACCGTCAAAGCGAGCATCCAACCCCAGGACGAGCAGTTCGCGCTCGAAACGATCGACCGCCAGCGCACCCCCGAGAACCCCACCAGCGCCGCCCGCAAGACCGCCGCCGGCATCGCCTGGGAACGCATCCTCACCACGCTCGCCCACCACCTCGCCGCCGAACACCCCCAGCTCCACATCCTCGCCGAACGCTGGAAACCCCCCGGCGCCAGCATCGACCTCGACCTGATCCTCGCCGACGAGCAAAAGCACATCGCCTGGATCATCGACGCCAAGAACTCCAACCCCACCAACGAGCAGCTACGCAAGATGCAAGCCCAGCTACGCCTCCTGCGCCAAGCCCCCGAGCTCACCGGCGGGCGCACCGTCATGGGCGTCATCGTCCACCGCAAACACCAGCTCGACACCTCCCCCCAACCCACCGAGCACCACGACATCCTGCGCGCCACCCCCCAACGCCTCCCCGACCTCCTCCTCGCAAAACGCCTACCAGGCGAACAACCGAAACAACTCGGACGTGCGCCAACACCGTCTCCCGGCGGCGACGGACAACCCCAACCACAGCTCTGAACGGACCGAGGGCGTGCAGAACATGCTCATGGGCGGGTCGGGGGTCACCGTGGACAAATTCCGGCCTGCCCTGCGCTCGTTTACTGTGCGTTAGCTGCCGCTAACGCACAGTCTCTGAGGTGAGAACAAAGCATGCAATGTCGACAAGTTCAGTTCCCTTGCGGGTCAGGACGTACTCGTACCGCGGTCGTCAGTCATAGGGCCGGCGTTCAAGGATGCCGTGCTCGACGAGGTGGTTGAGTCGCTCAGTCAGGACCTTGCGCGAGATGTCCAGGTCTCGACGACGGGCGCGCTCGGACAGCTCCTCGACGCGGACCTGGCCGCCGCATTCCGATAGCTGCAGACACTTGAGTTTCGCAGAGGGTCCCCGATAGCCAGGCTTCAGTAGAAGCTGTGTGCGGGAAGCAGAAGAAACACCGACAACACGTCACACCGATTCGGAACTTAAGACGAAAGCTTAAGCGCCCTGAGCACCGAAGCCGAAATGCCCACCTTTCTAAACGCTGCGCCATTGAGGTAACTCGACCCGAAGGCCACGATCCGCCACCTAGCCTTGTTGCGTCGGAATATAATCGCTCTGTTTTCGGGGGCACCCGGCGCCTCTCGCTCCACGTCTGGTCGTCCAGCAGTGATGATGCTTGCGGTCGCCCAACCGTTGTTTGTCACGAGTGCAAACGCGAGGTGATTCTTCGCGGGAGTGAAACCACCGACCTTTCGGGCCGTGGCTGATGCTACCATCGCGGCGAGCTCAGGTCCTGTCGCCGGCCTCGCGGCGAGCGGCATCTCATTTGCGCGTGAATCTACCCGTGCCACCGTGGTCATTCTACTAGTGCCACATGATGCAGCTAGTAGTGCGACCGCAGATGCCGCAATGTACCGCCACACTAGCTCGACCGCACTCATACGTGCTCCGATGTCGCGTGCCATCATAGGCACTCCATCTCTTCGCTGTAATCTTCGCCGCTCTCTTTCCACCACGCCAAGTCACCTCCTCCTGAAAAATGCCCATACGTCCGATATGTCTCGTCCGTTTCGCACTCGACATGAGGAATTGCTAGCGCACCGCTTGGCTCCTGTGACAAACCGATGGTTTCGTGGCGACAATGTACGTTAGTCCATTTACCTCCGTAAGTATACCTCTGCACGCACAGCGCCAGTTTTATCGTAAGCCCTGTCAAATCCGCCAGCTCGCCCGTCCCGGCACACGCGTACTCTACGATTCCTTCTAGGTCGACCTCGTGGGGATTCGGAGTCAGGCCATAGCTCAGAAAGGATGCTACAACGCACGCGGCAGCGCCGGGATCCGGATCAACCACAGCTATTTCGTTCGGCCCTGCGTCACCACCTTCTGTCGCCTTGGCCCGTTCTTCTGCTTCTTTCGCTTCCCTTTCGCGCTGTTTCTGTCGTGCCGCTTCGACTTCTTCGACGTACTGTTTCGCCTCGGCTTCGGACGACGTTATCGCGGCTGCTGAGATCGTCGCGGTGTATGGTGATCCCGACCCAGAGCCATCGGGGAAGGCACCGGGCGCCACGACGGCCGCGGTTTGTAGATCTTTCGCGATTTGCGGTACGTAGCTCGCACCGCCCTGGCTCATTATGCCACCGGATAGTTCTGTTGATACCCCGACCGCACCGAGCCATGCGTATTTCGGCGGCGCTTTGCCTCCGCTGGGTACCCCAAACTCCGTGCTGTTGTACGTCGATAGCAGTTCCGTCTTGGTTTCGTCACCTTCGGCAACACCTACGATGTTGCCGTTTAGGTCATGTATTTGTAGCACCGTGGCCCCCGTGCTGCTTTCTGTCGCGTCGAGTGCGCCATCGATTCCTGGGATGTTGCGCGTCCATTTTTCGCCGCCTTCGTTGATCCACGCGACCGCTTCGCTTGGGCCCGAGTAGTGCATGATGGCAGTGGAGTCCGTTTTGCCGGTGGAGATAAGTTCTCTGACGCGTCCGACGGGGTCGTAGTAGTGATCGCTCGTCTCGCCGTCTTGTGTTTGGGTAGCTACTTGGCTATCGACGTAGTAGCTGCTGGTCAGTTCGAGTTCATGTCCTCCAGCGTCGGCTTCGGGTAGTTTCGTCGTGTTACCGAAGGTTTCGTAGGTCACGCCCGGGTCGGTCAGGCGGTTGGCGGCGTCGTAGATGTGGGCTTCCACGGTACCGCCTTCCGATGCGCAAGTTTCCGTGCTTGATTCACGGGTTGTGAGGCTGATGCGGTTGGATTCTTCGTCGTATGCGTACAGGCGTGCTTTGCAACCCTTGCCTGTGGGTGTTTCCTGCGCTTCAGTGAGTCGCCCGTCGTTATCGTAGACGTAGTTCTCCTTCGCGAGTGTACTCGTCTGGGCGAGTGTTTCGCCGTGAATGGATGGCGCGACCGTGTCGCTAAACCACGTTTCTGGGCATTTCGTGGCGCAGTGCGTGTTCTTGACATATTCGATGCCCGTCGCTGTGCCGTCGTGGTTGTACGTATAGCTGGCTGTCATGCCGTTTGGATAGCCCTCGGCGAGCATTCTGCCTTCGACATCGTACGTAGCAGTGAACGTTCCCGCGGCTGAGTCTACCAGCTTGGTCAGGTAGCTGCCTTCGTACACGTAGGCCTGCGTGCCCTTTCCGGAGTTGACTTCTGTCAGGCGAGTGTCGCCTTCTGGTTCGTATTCGTATTTCGTGGTGTTCCCGTCGGCGTCGGTGTAGCGCGTGAGCTGGCCGATGGTGTTGTATATGCTGGTGACTGTCTTGCCTTCGCTCGTCTGCGTTTCGAGCTCTCCGTTCGTCGTGTTGTATTCGTCGGTGACCTCGGGGAGTGCGGTGTCTTCTTTTCCGGTGGAGGTAGTGTGGCTGGTTTCGGCGCGGCCCGCGGCATCGTAGGTTTGGGCTTTTGTGCGCGTGATGGCCCCGAATTTTTCCGTCGTTGCTACCACCTCGTCCCACAGGTTATAGCTGAAGCTGGTCACGGGCAGTTCCGGTAGGTTCGCAGTGCCAGGCTGTTCTGCGGGTTCCGTCTGGCAGGCGAGTCCGGCCCATTCTGCATGGTTCCGACATTCCGGTATTGCTGATTCGTTTTCTGCGCTGTAGTAGGCGGTCTTTGTGTCGTGTGCCCCTTCGTTGAGTGCCCACTCAGTCAAACGGTTGTTGGCGTTATCTACGACGTACGCTGTCCCCGAGTTGTTGACGGTGACACCGATCGGGGTGTTGAGTTGTCCACTGCCGCCGCCTGCGGAGCCGAGGGACCCCGCGAATTTGCCAGAGTCGGTGAAGACCTCGATGCGACCGGCGCCTTGGTCGGAGACGTAGAGGTCGTTGTTCTTCGGGTCGCAGGCGATGCGTGAGACTTGCGTGAAATCGCCATTTTCTTTGCCGGCGGTGCCGAAGGTTTTGAGAATGGTTTCTTTGCCTTCGGTGCCGACTTCCTCGACTTGCTGGCGCGCGTAGTCGGTAGCAAATAGTTTGCTGGCGCATAGGGTCACGTCGGAGTATTCGCCCTTGCCGACGCCTGCTTCCTTGACATATTTGCCTTTGTCGGTGATCTCCTCGAGGCGGTGGTTTGCCTGGTCGGCTACCCAGATGTCGCCGTCCGGTTCGGTTGTGAGGCCGTGTGGTGAGTTGAATTGGAGTTCGCCGCTGCCTTTGGTCCCGTAGGCTTTGCTGACTTTTCCGGCTGTTGTGAACTCCTCGATTCGATCGTTGCCAGTGTCGCTGACGTACAGGTCTTCGTTCGCCGCGTCGTAGGTGATGCCCTGTGGTTCGGAGAGCTCGCCTTTTTCGGCGCCGGCGATCCCGGCTTTGCATTCGGTGGTGCAGACTTCGAGTTTTTCTTTGCCTTTGTCGACGCCCCAGCCGAATGCTTTGATGAATGCACCGGTTGCGGAAAACTCGTCGATCCGGTTGTTGCCGGTGTCTGCCACCCAGAGGTCTCCGTTGGGGTCGACCGCGGCCGCTGTGGGGGCGTTGACCTGTCCGGCTCCGGAGCCCGCTTTGCCGAACTGTGAAAAGCCTTGCGGAAGTGCGCTGTTGCCGCGCCCGGGTGTGGTCGTCTCTATGACGTTACCGGTGGCTTCTTCGTAGGTTGTGGTGGTCGTTAGATTGAGGCCGCCCGGGTCGACTGTGACTGAGGTTGGCTTGCGCAGGATCCATCCGAGGCCTTTCTGTCCGCTGTAGGACGTCTCGGTGGTGCGCTTGTCGAATTCTTCTTTGCTAGCGGTCTCCGCGTCGCTGACGGTCTTGGTTACGAGGTTG